>Ga0155873_123_pt1 | contig 6927 bp, 8 predicted proteins | sample RifCSPlowO2_01_FD_107527 | JGI IMG/M metagenome (GOLD analysis project Ga0155873, IMG submission 107527) | Candidatus Yanofskybacteria bacterium RIFCSPLOWO2_01_FULL_44_88 | reverse complement strand
TCAAGAAGCCAAAGGACGGATTCAAAAGGTCGGGGGATGGTTTAAAGAAAGACTTAAAGGGTTTTTAACTTTGGGTTTCACGGAATTTAAACAAGCCCGGAATTTTAAAAAAGCGACCGAGAGGGGCGGCGATGAAATTAAATCCATGGTTAATCGTATTCAAGAAACCCATAATTTGTCTCTGTCTGCTTCCGAAGAATACGTTTACGCGATTGACAAAATGCTTGAAGAACAAGGTTTGATTCAAAGGGATGTTCAAGGCCGCGTTAGACGCGATATCACGCCCGATGAATACTGGGATACCGTTGATTTTGTCACAGCAAAACGAATCAGAAAAAACGACGAAACAATCAAAAAAATTGTTGACATAGAAATAAACAACCTGCGCGAGCGCCTCAAGGATGGTAAATGGAATAGTTATAAAACCGCTAACACCGGAGAGAGTGTCTTCGTCTCAGAAAAGCTTGAAAAAATGAGAGCCGAACTGACAGTTAAACTCAAAGAAATGCAAAACGGCCAAGCCAGAAAAGACGAAGTTGGGTTCGCGAAAATAATAAGAACAAATCTAGATAAGAATTGGTGGGCCCGCCGAATCTACGGCACGGCTGATGTTTTGGTCTGGTTGTCGCTTTTGGGCGCGGGTGCTTTGAATTGGCTGGGCGGCAAAGGCGTTGCCGGATCGGCGGCAGCGACGGAACGCGTGGTGGATCACGTCAAATCAAGCGGGGGTTTGGATGGCGTTCAAATCAGAGAGAATCCCTGGAATACGCTCAAAGAAGTGGCTCATGTTTTGGGATTGAATCCGACCGACGCCCAGATGGAGGCAGGCACGAAAATATTGGACGCGGATAACGGCATATATGAGCCGGACTGGAACACCGGCGACACCACTGGCCTTGTAAGTTCCCGCACCTTGCCCAAAACTTTTATATTTAAAATATCGCAGGCCGCTTTGAGAGCTGTAGGCGCACCTGTATAATAAATTTATGGCACTGACACCGACCCAAGAAAAAATAGCGGATCGGATTGGAGAATTGCTCGCCGAGTCGCTTTTGGATGAAGAAACAAAAGATCTGATTTTGTCGAATTTGGGAAACATCCCGGAAAATTTAGTAAATTCGCTTTTGTCCGCCCTTGAAGCCGAACACGAAAAACTTGACGAGGTCACGGCCGAAATCCAAACTTTCATCAAAGAACAGGATGGGGACTGGCAGACATTGGAAACTAATCAGCAAAACTACGCCGCCCAATTCATGGAAAAGGCTCTGAAAAACTTGGAAGCCGAGGCCGAGATTGAAGATATAAAAAGCTCGATGTAATAGTATTTTCACATTTTTGAAATAGCCTTGTAAAAGGCTGTTTTTCGTGTTAAGATATGTTTCTACAATGGTCAAACAACTCGGAAAATATATAGGAATCGTTTTCTTGGTTTTAATGATAGCGGCGGCTTTGGTCGTTGCTTTCAACCCCGTATCGAAGAGCCAGGACATTTCCCTTTCGGATGCGGTCGCTAAAATAAACTCCGGAAATGTAAAGGAAATCGTAGTTCGCGGCGACACTTTGGATATTACGGCCGCGAATGGAGATAAGTTTACAAGCAAAAAAGAATCGGACGTGTCAGCCGTTGAAACGCTTTCCAGTTTGGGAGCGGAAAAAAACAAGCTTGCGGCCATTCAAATAACGGTGGCTGAAGCCAGCGGTGCGGCTGTAATATTCAGCGCCATAATTCCAATCGTGCTTCCTTTTCTTTTAATTATTTTTGTATTCTGGTACATGTTCCGCCAAGCTCAAAAAGGTTCGATGCAGGCTTTCTCATTTGGCAAAACCAGAGCCAAGCTTGCCAACGGTGAGGGAAAGAAAAAACTATTCTTTAAAGACGTTGCGGGTTTGGTGGAAGCAAAGGAAGAAATATCCGAAGTTGTGGAATTCCTTAAAGATCCAAAAAGATTTCACAAACTCGGCGCCAGAATCCCCAGAGGAATTCTACTTGTCGGTTCGCCGGGTACCGGCAAAACATTGCTGGCTAAGGCTGTGGCCAATGAGGCCAATGTTCCGTTTTATTTCGTTTCCGGTTCGGAATTCGTGGAGATGTTCGTGGGTGTCGGGGCGAATCGAGTCCGCGACACATTTGAGATTGCCAAGAAAACAGCTCCGGCAATTATTTTCATTGATGAAATAGATGCTGTCGGCCGTCATCGAGGGGCCGGGTTGGGCGGAGGCCATGACGAACGCGAACAGACGCTCAATCAAATCCTCGTTGAAATGGACGGTTTTGACACGGACAGCGCTGTCATAATTTTGGCCGCGACAAATCGTCCAGATATTTTGGATCCGGCGTTGCTGCGCCCCGGCCGGTTTGACCGCCGCATCATTCTTGATGAGCCGTCATTGAACGACCGGGATGCGATACTTAATATTCATGCCCAGGATAAACCTCTGGCTAAAGACGTGAATTTGAGAGTTGTGGCCGAACGGACGCCGGGATTTTCCGGTGCCGATTTGGCCAACCTTTTAAACGAGGGGGCAATACTCGCCGCTAGAAAAAACCAAAAAGAAATCGGCCAGGATAACATATTGGAAGCGATTGAAAAGGTGATTCTCGGGCCGGAAAGACGCAGCCATATTTTTTCCAAGAAGGAAAAAGAAATAACCGCTTTCCATGAAGCCGGCCATGCTTTAGTCGCCATTTCCCTGCCTCATACCGACCCCGTCCACAAAGTTTCCATTGTTTCGCGTGGCCGAGCCGGCGGATACACGTTGAAATTGCCGACCGAAGATAAGCACCTTAAATCCAGATCCGAATTCGAGTCGGAGTTGGCCGTTCTTCTCGGCGGTTATGCGGCCGAAAAAATAATGTTCAAAGAGGTAACCACCGGAGCTTCTAATGATTTACGGGTCGCTTCCGATCTGGCCAGACGCATGGTCACTGAATTCGGCATGTCTGAATCACTGGGGCCAATTACATACGGCGACAAGGATGAGTTGGTATTTCTCGGAAAAGAATTGTCCAATCAAAAAAACTATTCTGAAACAATCGCTTACGAGATAGATAAAGAAATAAAAAGACTGGTTACAAAAGGATTAACTCTGGCTAAAAAGGTTTTAACGGAGAAAATAAATCTATTAAACAAGATCGCTCGAGAACTCATCACCAAGGAAACGTTGGAACAAAAGGAATTCTACGCCTTAATACGCTAATTGTGCTAGAATTCCGTTACGGGCGTGTAGCTCAGTGGTAGAGCGCCAAACTTATAATTTGGATGCCGCAGGTTCAATCCCTGCCACGCCCACCAGCGGGCGGTTAGCTCAGTTGGTTAGAGCGCGTCGTTTACACCGACGAGGTCGAGGGTTCGAGCCCTTCACCGCCCACAAATGAATGTTTCCATCGTCTACGAGGATAGTAATTTAATTGTTGTTAATAAACCCTGTGGTCTAATTGTTCATCCTAAGAATAAGAACGACGAGCAGAAAAGTTTATGCAATTGGGTTAAGGAAAATTATCCAAATCTGGAAAATGTCGGCGAACCTTTTGATGCGTCAGGTGATAAAATCCCGCGCTGGGGCATTTTGCACCGTTTGGATAAAGAAACCTCCGGCCTAATCATCATCGCCAAAAACCAGAGTTCTTTTGATTATTTTAAAAACCTTTTTCAAACGCACGGCATATCGAAAAACTATTACGCCTTGGTTTACGGACAACCCAAAGAAAAATCCGGCACCATTGATTTGCCTCTTGGCCGCATCGGCCTTAAAAGAACAACCCAGATTACAGGCAAAAAACTAATCGATAAAAAGGAGTCCGTCACAGAATACGCGGTTCTTAAATTATTTGATAAATATTCCCTTCTGGATGTTTCCCCCAAGACCGGCCGGACGCATCAGATTCGCGTTCACTTAAAATCAATCGGCCATCCCATCGTCGGAGATTTTGTTTATGCCCCCAAAGACTGGCCCTTGCCCGAGGGTCTAAACCACCTTTTCCTCCACGCCTATAAACTAGTATTCACAGCCCCTGACGGCAAAGCTTTAAGCATTGAATCGGATCTGCCTCAAGATTTGCAAAATGTGATAAATAAGATATAATATCCAGACAATGCAGACACACATCAAGGCCGCGGAGAACCCAAGTAAATTTGAAGGTATTCGTCCGGGCTGGACAATTAAAGTTTTTCAAAAGATTAAAGAGGGCGAAAAGACCCGTGTTCAGGCATTCGAGGGCATGGTAATCGCCCGTAAACATGGTTCAGAAAACGGCGGAACAATCACTGTTAGAAAAGTTTCGGGAGGCTTTGGAGTTGAAAAGATTTTCCCCGTATTTTTACCGACAATCGACAAGGTTGAAATCGTAAAAAAGAGCCATGTCCGCCGGGCAAAGCTGTATTATTTGAGAAGCAAGTCCTCTAAAGAAATCCGCCGCAAAATAAAAACCGAGGCGCCGGTCAAACAAGAAACTGTCGCCGTCTAGCGGCGGTTTATGCGCGGGTGGCGAAACTGGCAGACGCACTACCTTGAGGTGGTAGCGCCCGCAAGGGCATGGAGGTTCAAATCCTCTCCCGCGCACCAAAGCGCGCTTAGCTCAGTGGTAGAGCATCGTCTTGACGTGACGAGGGTCGTGGGTTCAATCCCTACAGCGCGCACAGATAACTTGAAAATTAATTATGCCGCGGTAGCTCAGTGGATTAGAGCGCATCCCTGAAGAGGATGGCGTCGGGTGTTCGATTCACCCCCGCGGCACCATAATTAAAACCAGCTAATAGCTGGTTTTAATTATGTGTTATCCCCCGTTTTTCTGTTATATCCACTTTCCCACTTTCAAAACTGAACCTGCTTGATATAATAAAGCTACTGTATCTAGACCAGTACAATTATTTATACACAATATGAGAAAGGACAAGGTAAAAGCATTCGAATTACGAAGACAAGAAAAAAGCTACTCGGAAATTAGTGAGCTCCTTGGAATACCAAAGAGCACTCTCGCAACATGGTTTAAAAAGGAAGAATGGTCCCAGCAAATAAGAGACCGTCTGGGCTCAACCGAATCACTCGCCTATCCCGAAAAGCTCGCGCTGATGGTTAAAGCCACCAAAGAAAGGTGGGCCAGATTGCACCAGCAATATCGGGACCAGGCTGATAAAGAGTTTTTTAAACTTAAAAAAGATCCATTATTTATAGCGGGGCTAATGCTCTATTGGGGCGAAGGTGACAAAGTTTTAAAGAATTGCCAAGTCAGATTAAGTAATAGCGACCCGAGAATGATAAGAATGTTTTATGTTTTTTTAAAAAAAACATTAGTCGTCCCCGAAGAAAAAATTCGGGCAAATCTATTATTATACCCTGACTTAATTGATGAGATGCAGAAGAAATTTTGGAGCAAATCAATTGGAATAACCTTAGATAAATTTAATAAATCAGTTTACATAAAAGGCCGACACCCAACAAGACGCCTTTCCTATGGCGTATGTAATATTTTTGTTATGAGCCGAGAATTGAAAGAAAAAATAATCAGGTGGACAGAATTGATACAGGTTGAATTGCTCAAAAATATGGTTTGAATTTTGCCACATTTTATTATAAGATTGTTAAAAGTTTTTGCGGGTGTATCACAGTGGTAGTGAACGGCGTTGCCAACGCTGGTACGAGGGTTCGATCCCCTTCACCCGCTCTAGGGTTTGGTCTCGTCAATAATTTCTGATAGAATGTCTCCAATGTTCATTTTAAGTTTCATAAGCAGGGTAAATAATTCAATAGCCAGAAAAGTAAAGCGCGACGAATCCGGGCTTTATTTGTATCTGACTTTTCCAATATCAGTCGCCTTTCTTGTTACTTTCGTTTCAGCCCGAATAATCAGCCACTTCGCTCCCTGGCTGTTTCTTTCCATAGACGGAGTTCACGTCCATCATTTTGCCTACGGTTTCTTTATCCTCACAATATCCGGTTATCTAGCTTTGACATTCAACGGACCAAGGGCAACACTTTTAATCGCTTTTTTGCACGGTATTGGTTTGGGCCTTGCCCTCGATGAATTTGGCATGTGGCTGCATCTCCGAGATGATGATATCGCCCGATGGAATTTCGACGGTTTGCTCATTTTCGGAGCTTTAATCATAGCCATCGTATCGGCAAAACAGGGGTTTAAGACATTGCGCACTCATTTCCCGTTTAGGTGGGTTGTAAAGTTGGTCCAAAATAGCATCGAAAAGGCCTGAAAAACAGGCCTTTTTGGGCCCTTTTTATACTTGACTTTTGGGGCTGTTTTTGATATAATGTATATGTAAGCTGAAGAGGCTAGAATTGGGGTTAAATGGCTACTGTAGCCGTTTTTTGTTACCCCAAATCCAACCTTAGAAAGCACAACATGAATAAGATAATTAGAATCGCGATCGTTTCTTTGTTACTTTCAAATTTAATAGCAATACCGACTCAGGCTGCTTTCTATGATTGGATGAAATTATCCAAAACCGCCGATGAAAAGATTGAACTGCCGCAGTCTTCAGATTGGTCATTTGATTCTCTGTACAGCAATATAAAGAACGTCGGAATGGGTTCTGTGAAGAATGGCAACATTGGAAGCGCGTCGGTTGTCGGCGCTTCGGCCCCTATCACAATTAAGAAGGCCAAGGCCTCAAGCCGGACTTTCAAGGTATCCGCGTCCGCGTACTCTTCAACCAAGGACCAAACCGATGATTCTCCGTTTATCACCGCTTCCGGAACTTATGTGCGTGACGGCATCATTGCCGCAAACTTCTTGCCCTTCGGCACCGCAGTCAAAATTCCGGAAATATACGGCGATAAGATATTCATCGTTGAAGACAGGATGAATAGCCGATATTGGTACAACGTCGATATCTGGTTCCCGGAAAGAAGCATGGCCAAAGACTTCGGCCGAAAAACGGTTACGATAGAAGTGGTCTCATAAATCTAAAACTC
>Ga0155873_111_pt1 | contig 10445 bp, 9 predicted proteins | sample RifCSPlowO2_01_FD_107527 | JGI IMG/M metagenome (GOLD analysis project Ga0155873, IMG submission 107527) | Candidatus Yanofskybacteria bacterium RIFCSPLOWO2_01_FULL_44_88 | reverse complement strand
GAGTAATGGTATAAGATTTTCAGCACAGAGGAGGCCAAAATGTCCGAATCAGTAAATTTGTCCCAAAAAGAGAGAAGATTACGTTCCAGAATAAAAAAATTAGTTGAAAAATACCCTGATTTAATCGCCGAAGCCATTATAGAACAACCGTTCTGGCCGGCTGATCTTAGTTCAGGTACTGGATATAAAAGATTTAGCGACGATAACAACTCAAGTATCGGCGTAGTATTTAGTAGTGATGGTGACGCATGGGTTGAAGTTTGGGAAGACAAAGATCCTAGGGAGTTGATGTATTCACCAAGATTCAGAACATTCTTTGGCGGCGGACAAAGTTTAAGAACAAGAAACGCTTTCTTGATTCTAGCCAAAGCCATGCTCGCGGACAATACAGATTGCCCTCAAAAAAGAAATAGATAACTCCTCAGCCCCTTCGGGGCTTTTTGTTTACTTTATAATTATTCTTTGATATTATCGCTGACTAGTTGCAGGAGGTTCTTTGTGATCTTGTCCAAGGAATGTCATACAGACTTGAAGGGAATTATTACTGGCCGCTTAGTCCAGTTCCGCGATTTTTTCAAGGCAAAATTACAATCCTATCGGAGTCACGATTTGAGGGACGTTTGATTGACGAGTATGGTGTTGCACGCGTGGAAGGTTGTTTTGATGGCTATTACATGGGATTTTTTAAAACCTATGATAAAGATCATCCCGCGTATCATGGAGGATCAACAATTCCGATTTCATACTCGCTTGATTTGAGCGAACTTGGAGGATGGGAAGGTCGTTTCACCTTTCCGGAAGATGAAGATAAAGAGATGGGATTCGTGACAATGGTCGTTGTTCCTTGGTGTGACGACTGGATGTTGTTTGATGAAAGAACTAAAGATCGTCTTGTATTTGGAATAAGGACGTGGCATACCTGGTGCAGATAGAGCGGCATAATGCCGCCTTTTTGTTTTTGGGATACATGATAAGATAATCCTATGCCTCAAAAAGTTATCATTTTAATTGGGCCGCCGGGGTCGGGTAAAGACACCCAGGCTGATTTATTGGAAAAAGAGCCTGGGGTTGTACATCTAAAAAGTTCAAAAATAATTGAGGATAATTTTCGTGCCGATCCGGAAAATCCGGAAATCAAAAAGCAAATTGAGATTAAGAATTCGGGCGGACTCGTTGACCCTCCTATGGTGCAGCGCTGGATTAAAGAAGCCATAAATAAGACGCATTCCTCTGGGAGTGGAATTATTTTCAGCGGTTCTCCTAGGACATTGTTGGAAGCCGAGGAGGAGTTGCCAGTTCTTGAGTCTTTGTACGGCAAAGAAAATATTATCGGCCTGGATATTATTTTATCCGAAGACGAGTCTGTAAAGAGAAATAGTTCTCGTCGCGTTTGCAAAGCAAATTCACACCCTGTTCCAAATTTTCCAGAGTATGACAATCTAACGGCTTGTCCTGAAGACGGTAGTGAAATAATAATAAGAGCTGATGATAATGTTGAAACAGCAAAGCATCGATATAACGTTTATCTGGAACAGACAAAACCAGTAGTCGATTATTTGAAAAAAAATAATTTTCGCGTAGTCGACATTAACGGCGAACAATCAATTGCCGATGTCCATCGCGATATATTAAACAGCTTGCATGATTCTTAAATCGAAAAAAGAAATAGAAATAATGAAAGAAGGCGGCGTGATACTTGCCGAAATATTGAAAAAAATTTCGGCTGCGGTTCGACCCGGTATTGCCACGCATGATTTGGAAGAGCTCGCCCGTGAGCTTATCTTGTCCTATAAAGTAAAATCTTCTTTTTTGGGGTACGATGACTATCCAGCTGTTTTGTGCACTTCGGTTAATGATGAAATTGTTCATGCTTTGCCCTCGGAGAGAATGTTAACAGACGGGGATTTATTAAAAATTGACACCGGAATTATATACAAAAATTTCCACACGGATACGGCCACGACATTAATTGTCGGTGAGGAAGCGAATCAGGAAAAAAAAGATTTGATTATCGTTACAAGGCAATCTTTGGAGAAGGGGATATCAAAAGCCCGACCGGGAAATACTCTGGGCGATATCGGATTTGCCGTTCAATCATTCGTCGAAAGTAAAGGTTTCAATGTTGTCAGAGATTTGGTCGGGCATGGCATCGGCCGCGACCTCCATGAAGCTCCGCAAGTTCCAAATTACGGCGAAGCCGGTAAAGGCGAGAAACTTCTGCCCGGAATGGTCATAGCTATCGAACCGATGGTCGTTACAGGGAGCTGGAAAATAAAAAACAGCCCTGACGGCTACGGTTTTATGACAAAAGATGCCGGACTGGCCGCTCACTTTGAACATACCGTAGCCATAACCGAAAACGGCCCCCTCATTTTGACCTCTTGACTCTATAACTCATTTATCATATAATATAAGATATTGAGCTCTCTTCATGTGGGCTTAATATGAGATTTTTAGCATTGTTACGCATATTTGAAACTCAATGAAAATCACTAATTTCCAGCGGACGATGTTGGTTTTTCTTGCATCTTTTTTGACGCTCTTTTTCATATTTAATTTCCAGGAGATTTTTGCCTCGATATCCGGTAGTGTTGAAACGGAACAGGAGAAAAACGAACGATTAACGGCCCAATTCAGGCAAATGTATGGATACTCGTCTCATCCGGAAATGGTCATGCAGGCCATGGCTCCGACCCCGCATTCACTGCCCGTCGCCCAAAGCGTCACGAGCCAAGACGAATTATACATCCCCAAACTCGGCGTGAAAGTTCCCATAATTGTCGGGAGTTCTCCTGATTCAAGGCGCATCCTAGACGAGCTTCAAAGAGGAGTTGTTCTTTATCCCGGTTCAGCGGCTCCAGGTACTAATGGCACTTCGGTTATTATCGGCCATTCGTCTTCAACAATACCGAATAAGTTTGGTAGGGTGTTTGCCGGACTGGGGAAATTAAATAACGGCGATGTGGTTGTATTAAATCACGCCGGCCGCGAGTACACATATACCGTTAACACGAAAATGACAGGATCGGTTGACAATATAGCCCAAGCTGGTGTATCAGGTGATTTGATATTGGGAACTTGCTGGCCGATTGGAACTGACAAGGAAAGAATATTGGTGACGGCAAGTCTTGTAAGATAGCGGTGGCATGGCTATCAAAATTTAAATTCTAAAATTTTGATAGCCATGCTCCTGCGTTTCGCAGAGCAGTAGTTCCTTGAGGAGGCACCATGCGACGTGTCGCACTCGCACTCGCACTCGCGTTCGTGATTGTGGCGGCGAGCGCCGCCTGGGCCCAGGAATCGTCGGAGAAGACCGAGCAGAAATACTTCAAGTGGCAAAAGCTGGGGGGCGACCCCTTCCTGCGCCTGCCGCGAACCGACGAGTCGCTCCAACTGATGTTCGACTCGAAGTCGAAAGTCTACGCGCGCGTGAAAAATCGCGTGCAGAAGATTTTCGGAACGGATGAGAAATTCTGGGAGGACCTCGTCACGCAAGTGCGCGAGAAGCAGTGGCTTATCGCGACTTTCGAAAAGGGCGAGCGCTTCGACACCCCCATGGCATACGGGAGCGGGATCACGACGAACCCGCCCGAGATTGCCGGTGACTTCAAGATGGAATCCTGGGTGATTCCCATGGGCGATATCAATGTTGTTGTGGGCAAAGATTGCCACAACATCGTTGGCAAGAAGCCGGTTCCATCTATCGTCGAGGAAGCGCAGAAGTTCATCGACGAATCGTTGAGCAATCGACCGCCGGAACCATTTCCGATTCCAAGGCCGCCTCGCCTGAGGATTCCGGAAGAGCCGGTGCAGCGCGAGCCACCGCCGCAACCGCCATTCCGACCCACACCCGAGCGCGAGAAGCGGATCAAGGGCGGGACTGTGGCGCTGATTGTCGCCGGTATCGTCGGTGGCGCGCTGGCCGCCTGGCGATTGGGTGGTGACGATAGCGTCGGCAAGATCGATCCGGGAACGGGTCGACGGCCGACGACGGCTCGGTCCACGACCGGAGCTCGGATATCGATTCGATTCGGTCGTTGACGAGGGGAGGGCAAGCCGCCGCCGCGGTAAGCCCTCCCAAATTTAATCTTTAGAATAGGAGAGCCGACAAGCCCTGTTATTCTAAAAATTAAATAAAAAATGACAAACATTTTCAAGAATATATTTGGTCGAGAGTCAGGAACAAAGAAAATATTAATCCTGTCAGTTTTGGCGGGCGCTTTGGTTATCGGAGCGTCGTTTGCTTTGCAAATGACTTCTTCGAGCGCGTTTACGGATTGTCCTCCGCTTGAAGCAAGCAATTGGAGATTCTTTCCGATGGCCTTTGCCATGCCCTGTCCCGATGAAGATGCAGGCGACTCCAGCGGTGGAGGCGGTGATGTGTCCTCAAATGGTGGCCAATCCGGTCCCATTGAAACGGATTGCGGCATAGTCGAATCTGAAACAGGCCCGATATTAAATCGTTTTCCGATATCCAATTCAGGCGCGAACTGCACTGACTTTTCTCTCTTAGCCGCAAAGAATGTTTCTCGAGGCGGTGACTGGGTCAACGGCGGCCAAGTACAGGCTTCAGCAGGCGATACTATTAAATTTGATATTTACGTCCATAACGGCGCCGTTGATAAAAATTTCAACGTGGCTCGAAATCTTAATATCAGAGTTTCACTGCCGAACGGATCTGGCACGGTTACGGCTCAAGCATGGGCTGATAACGCTGGCGCGATTACGAGCGATGAGAAGGGCGGCAATGTTCAGTTGATGCTCGGCAACGGCGAAAGACTGGAAATAGTTTCCGGATCGGGAAAAATATACGACCGAGAATCCAATCTTCTTTCTTCTGATATTTCCGTAGAAAGCATTGTCGGCACCGGTTTGTCGCTTGGCGACATGCGCGGCTGTTTTGAATATGCAAGACAAGTAACATTTGAAGTTCGGGTTTTACCAGCGCAAGTGATACAGACGCCGACACCGACTCCCCAGCCATTATCAAACGGGGCAATCTGTGTAGATATTGCTGTTCCGTCCAATGTTACTGCTGGCCAGCAATTTTCAGCCGTTGTTAAAATGAGAAATACGGGTACGACCACGTGGACCAGCGGCGAGAGATATAAGCTGGGCTCGCAAAATCCGGAAAATAACACAATTTGGAGAGACGGACGAGTGGCCTTGCCACAATCAATCATGCCGGGCCAGGAAGCGGTATTCAATTTTACGAATACGGCGCCAAATACGACCGGAGCCTATACTTTCAGCTGGAGAATGCTTCAGGAAGATCCAAACGGACAATGGTTCGGTTCGACATGCTCCAGAACGATATTTGTAAATCCGGCGCCAACTCCTTTGGTAGTTTCTACCCCGACTCCGACTCCGACACCCACCCCTACTCCGACCCCAACCCCGACGCCGACACCTTCGGTTACACCTACTCCAACACCTACGCCCACACCCACACCTACCCCAACCCCGACGCCTTCGGTTACTCCCACCCCGACCCCGACTCCGACACCGACAATTTCGTGTCCATCAGGATACCAGCAAACTATTCAAAACAATGTGATTGTGTGTATTGCTAATGTAAATAACAACAATAACACCAATACAAATAACAACACGAATAATAACAATCCGGTAATCAATATTACCTATCCGGTTTTGCATCCAACCCCAACACCCACTCCGACCCCCACACCGACCCCGGTTCCTCAAGTCGGTTTGGTAATTCAAAAATATGAAAGAAATATTTCGCAGGGCCAGAACGCGAATTACACGACTATATCCGCCCGCAACGGAGAGACAATCCAGTTCGATACCAGAGTTTGGAATAATTCCAACACGACGCTTTACAATGTCATTGTAACTGATCCGATTTCCGGATATCTCACATATGTAAATAACAGCACAAGCGTGAACGGCAATCAGGTTGGAAACGGCATCACGAGCGGCGGTATCAACATCGGCACATTGAATCCGGGACAAGAAACATGGATTAGATTCTTCGTGACTGTGAATTCCTCAATCGTGACTCAAATCAACAATGTATCGCAAGCCAGAGCGGATAATCTTGGCACTGTAAATTCAAATCCGGTGTACATTAATTTGAACGCCAATATCATTACCGGCGCCATAAGAATAAGAACCGGCGCTGTCGGCGGCATGACCATTCCATTCCTCGGTTCGCTCGCTTCGGCGGCCGGATACGCATGGTTCTCGCGAAAGAAAATACTGCTGGATTTGATGGCTTAAACACATATTAAAACTCCGCTTAAAAGGCGGAGTTTTAATATGTGCACATGATACCCACACCGGGTTTGACATGGTTCGGCCGCCTCTGATATACTACCCTTACTAAATACATGAATACTTCAAGACAACTTCGACTCAAACGCGGCTAGGAACCATGGGGATTAGTATGCTCTGAAAAAGCCGCGCCAAACGCGGTTTTTCATTGTCTAGGGAATCTGTGATTGGCTTTCGGCGATAGGTTTGAAGACTCTTCGCGGAAAGCTAATGGATAGAATCTTGAAAATTAATGATAGCGGGTTAGTAAATCTTATAAAGTTGAACTTTATAAGGAATCATATAAGTATCATTCGTCTTTATGTTACTCATTAAAGAATTAAGGGCGTATGGAGGATGCCTTGACACGAAAGAGCGAAGAAGGTCGTGGCGTGACTGCGATAAGCTTCGGGGAGCCGTCTAGCGGGCTTTGATCCGGAGATGACCGAATGGGGGAACCCCATCGAGCAAACCTCGATGACCCGGCGCAAGCTGGGAGCGTACCTGGCGAAGTGAAACATCTCAGTAGCCAGAGGAAAAGAAATCAACAAGATTCCCTTAGTAGCGGCGAGCGAAAAGGGATAAGCCTAAACTTTTTTAACGCAAGTTAAAAAGGGGTAATAAGGATAGAACACTTGAATTTTTATCGTTGCGCTTTCGAAGGCAGCGGTAAAAATTTGAAAGAAGTTACAAATTCCAAAGTTAGCAGAACGGCCTTGGAACAGCCGGCCAAAGAAGGTGATAGCCCTGTAAGCGAAAACTTCTGGAACTTCTGTTTTATTGCGGCGCAAGCCGCCTTGCTTGAGTAGCCCGGGATAAGAATGTCCTGGGTGAATTTGCCCATACTACTGGGTAAGGCTAAATATCTTTCGTGATCGATAGTGAACCAGTACCGTGAGGGAAAGGTGAAAAGCACCCCGGTGAGGGGAGTGAAATAGCAACTGAAACCATATGCCTACAAAGAGCGGAAGTCCTTCGGCGGCAGCAATGCCGTCTGGGATGACCGTGTGCCTATTGAAGAATGACCCAACGAGTTTATCCAAATTGCTCTATAAGTGCCTCTGGCACGTATGGAAAGGGAAACCGAGTGTTAAAAGCGCGTATTAGAACTAAATAAAATTTTCTTTAAAAAGAAAGTTTTAATAGTTCTAGAAGCAGTTTGGGTAAGACCCGAAGCCAGGCGAGCTAACCATGCCCAGGATGAAGGTTGTCGAAAGACAACTGGAGGTCCGAACTGGTTGGTAGCGCAATACCATCGGATGAGGTGTGGTTCGTAGTGAAAAGCTTATCGAGCCTGGTAATAGCTGGTTCTCCCCGAAATGCCTTTAGGGGCAGCGGCGGATTGTAGTTGAGGGGGTAGAGCACTGATTGGTTTGCCGTGCCCGCAAGGGTAGGCTTACCAAATAAACTCCGAATACCTCAGCGTAATTTCCGCCAGTGAGTAAGCGAGGGCAAAGCTTCGTTTACGCGAGGGAAACAGCCCAGATCATCAATTAAGGTCCCAAAATCTATGCTAAGTGAAAAGGAAGTATTCTGCCTTAGACAGGTAGGATGTTGGCTTAGAAGCAGCCATCATTTAAAAAGTGCGTAATAGCTTACTACTCGATTTCGCCGCAAGGCGACGAGGCAGGATGCGCCGAAAATTTATAGGGGCTAAGCATAGTACCGAAATTATGGGTTTGATGATTTCGAAAAGGATTTGTGGTGCCGTAGCTCAGTCAGAGCACTGGGTCCCGGGCCCAGAGGTCGACGGTTCAAATCCGTCCGGCGCCACCAACCTGTCGGATTAAAATCAGGCGAGACCTGATAATCCGATCTTTTTCGAAATCATCAAGCGGTAGGGGAGCATTCTGATTGCTGTGAAGGTGAACTGTGAAGTTTGCTGGAGCGTTCAGAAGGGAGAATGTTGGGATGAGTAACCGCAAGTGGCGTGAAAACCGCCACCGCCGAAAGCCTAAGGTTTCCTCCGCGATGTCAATCATCGGAGGGTTAGGCGTCCCTAAGCGTAACCTAGCTTGCGGGCTAGGGATCGCGATGGTGAGCCGGTTAATATTCCGGCCCCGCTTACATATTCGAAGGAGTGACGGGCTAAATTAGATCGAGCGCATTATTGGATTTGACGTCTTTGCTCATAGAGTGGGAACCAGGCAAATCCGGTTCCAGCCGAAAGGCGCACTCGAGAGTGAAAGAAATGGCCGTTAGGCCAGATTCGATTGACGAGGGCTCCAAGAAAAGCTTCTAAGATTAATATGTAAGCGCACGTACCGAAAACCGAAACAGGTGGGCTGGTGTAAGTGCACCAAGGCGAACGGGTGATTATTGGCTAAGGAACTCGGCAAAAAAGCGGCCGTAAGTTCGCGATAAGGCCTTCCCCAGCTAACGCAAGTTAGATGGGGACGCAGCTAAAGACCCTCTGGCGACTGTTTATCAAAAACACAACTCCGTGCTAAGCCGTAAGGCGCTGTATACGGGGTGACGCTTGTCCGGTGCCGGAACGTTAACGGTGAAGGTGGCGGGTAGCAATACCCTCTGCCAACGCCCGAAGCGCCGGTGAACGACGGCAGTAACTATAACTGTCTAAAAGTAGCAAAATACCTTGTGGGGTAAGTTCCCACGCGCATGAATAGCGGAACGACTGGAGGACTGTCTCAGCCAATAGCCCGGTGAAAATGCAATGTCGGTAAAGATGCCGACTACCCGCACCTAGACGGAAAGACCCCGGAAGCTTTACTGTAGCTTGGTATTGGTCTATGGGTTTTAATGCGTAGCGTAGTGGGTACACTTTGAAGCGTCTCTCTCGGGAGACGTGGAGTGGCCAATGAAACACCCATCTTTAAAATCTATAGCTCTAACCGGTGACACCCTAAAAGCGTGAAATGAAAATTTCAAATTTTTAGGGTTTCATCGAGACAGTGCCTGGCGGGCAGTTTTTGTGGGGCACAATCCTCCTAAAAGGTAATGGAGGAGTTCATCAAGGTTGGCTAGCTCCGGATGGAAATCGGAGCGATAGTGTAAAGGCACAAGCCAGCTTAACTGCAAGGCGGATATGCCGCGCAGATGCGAAAGCAGGACCTAGTGAACCGACCGTGGCTCGTAGGAGCGCGGAAGATCATCAGATAAAAGCTACTCCGGGGATAAACTCTGCGTAACACATACATAATTTTGTGTTACAATAAGAGTATGTTGTCCCGTTTGTCCGTAAGGACAAACATGATTACGGCTTATAACGAAGAACCTATAGAACGGTCTTTCCTGTGCGAAAGCACATTTCTCTTCTATAGCAACCTCGTGGGAAGTCGTGAGCGTCTTGAATCTAAACAAAACACAATTAGCTGTAATTTACGGCTCAATTATGGGCGATGCTTATTTGCAGTCCAACGGCACGAATGCCAGATTGCGATTTGAACATTCTCTTAATCAAGAGCAGTACGTTGTTTGGAAATTTAATTTCCTAAAGAATATATTTTCAGATTCGGCTATTGTAAAAATTAACAGGATTCATCCTAAAACCAAGCAAGAATATAAATACGTTCGATGCCAATCTAAAACATTGCCGGAATTGAAGAAAATTAAAGTTATTTTCTATCCAGCGGGCAAAAAGATTGTGCCGTTAAGTATTAAAAAGTATTTGATAGAACCTATTTCTCTTGCGGTGTGGTTTATGGATGACGGATATTATTATCTTAGAGATAAATGCGGATATTTATATCTTGGAAATATAACGAAAGAAGAAGCTGAAGTTTGCAGCGATACCTTGCAGAATAATTTTAATCTAAAAACTAAGGTTCTAGCAAAGAAAAAAGGGTATGCGTTATATTTTTCAAGATTAGAGATGTTAAAACTCAAAAAAGTAGTTTCTGAATTCATGATCCCAATGTTTAGATACAAGTTACCTCATTGACCCCGTAACGACTTGTTCTGGGTACAGTTTTTAAAAACTGGCCAGACTTATAGCCCCCATTCATTAATGGCTATAATACGCCGTCTCCAGTCTTTTTACAGAAAAAGCTGGATGAAGATATAGTCTAATACATTAATGTATTGAACAGGCTGGTACCGCCCGAGCGTCCTTAGCGACGGCGGTGTTCGGCACCTCGATGTCGGCTCGGCTTATCCTGGGACTGAAGAAGGCCCCAAGGGTTTGGCTGTTCGCCAATTAAAAAGCTACG
>Ga0155873_122_pt1 | contig 36083 bp, 26 predicted proteins | sample RifCSPlowO2_01_FD_107527 | JGI IMG/M metagenome (GOLD analysis project Ga0155873, IMG submission 107527) | Candidatus Yanofskybacteria bacterium RIFCSPLOWO2_01_FULL_44_88 | reverse complement strand
AGAACTAAACCTTGAAATTATATCAGCAAAGGATGAGAATTTCAATGTGAAATAAGTCAAATCAATCCCATTTTGGACTTGACATCAGAAAGAGTTTCGTCCGCCAAGGCGCGGCATTTTTGTTCTGATTTTTCCAGTATTGATACCACTTGATCCAAGTTGTTCTCGAATTCTTTACGGCGGGATTGGAACGGTTGCAAGAAAGACACGATTATATCCGATAAGTCTTTTTTGAATTCGACATATGTTTTACCGGCATAGCCGCTTTCGATATCAGTTAAGGATTTGTCGGACAGCAGGTGATATATCGTCATTAAATTTGAAATGCCCGGTTTTTCTTTCTCGTCATAGTGTATTTCTTTTCCTGAATCAGTCGTGGCCACGGATATTTTTCTTTCAATTTCATCGGGTGAGTCGGATAATGCAATGCCTTCATCACCGGTTTTTGACATTTTCGCCAGAGGATCTTTAAGAGACATTATCCTTGCCCCTTCCGTTAATTTGGCTTTTACATTCGGAAATGTTTCTCCAAACGAAGAATTGAACCTGGCCCCGATTTCATTGGTCAAATCTATGTGGGGCAGTTGATCCTCTCCGACGGGCACCAAATCCGATTTATATACCAAAATATCGGCGGCCATTAAAACAGGATAGTCAAGAAGTCCCATATTGTTGGCCTTTGTTTTCTCAAGCTGTTCACGGTATGTCGGCAGGCGGTCAAGCCAGCTGACCGGGGTTATGGTATTAAAAATCCAGGCCAATTCCGTATGTTGAGGAACATGCGATTGGCGTATAAGAAGAGACTTGTCGGGATTTAATCCAGCAGCCAGATAATCTAAAATGACATCCATTACCTGCTGGTGGAAAGTTTTCGGATCAAACGGCGTCGTTATGCCATGGTAGTCGACGACGGCGAATATGGCCTGATCGGCTTCATCCTGAAGGGAAATCCAATTCTTGATTGCCCCCAGATAATTTCCCAAATGCAGCTTGCCGCTAGGACGAATGCCGGAGAAGATTTTAGACATATATTTAGAATATCGAAAAAATATAAAATAGCCAATACAAATACACAAGTGCGTCTTTGTGCGAGTTGAAGATTAGATCTCGATTACTACAGGGAGAACCATTGGCCGGCGCTCTGTTTTCTGGAACAAGAATTGGCCGATTTGGTTTCGGATATTTTCCTTTATAAACGCCAGATTCGGCTGGCCGCCAATCGGAGCGTGATTTTCCACGATGTATCGAATCTTTTTTCTGACGTGCATAAGCATTTCCCTGTTTTCTTTAAGATATATGAATCCTCGGGAAATGATATCGGGACTGCCTTTGACTTTTCCGGTTTGAGCGTCGATTAGGACGACGAGAGTGATGAAGCCGTCGGCGGCCAATATTTGTCTGTCTCTAAGAACGACATTGCCCACGTCACCGATGCCGAGACCGTCAACAAAAACATATTCCGATGGGGCCATCTTTTTATCGAACCACCATTTGTCTTTTTCAACGTGAACAATCGAGCCGTTATCGGCGATAATCACGTTTTCTTTCGGGATGCCCTCCTCATTTCCCAAAAAGCCATGGTTGACCATCATTGAGTATTGGCCGTGGATGGGCATTAAAAATTTAGGTTTGAGCAATCGAATCATTCTTCTTAAATCTTCTTTGTTTCCATGTCCGCCGGTATGGACGTCAAGCATGTAATAATTGAAAACTTTGGCGCCGTTGCGATAAAGCTGATCTTTCAAGAATTGCACGTTTCTTTCATTTCCGGGAATAACGGAAGAAGAGAATATGTATGTATCGTTTGTTCTGGCTTTTATGTGGCGATGGTCTCCGGAAGCAATACGCATAAGAACAGCATTGCCTTCACCTTGGGCGCCGGTGACTACGGCCACAACCTTGTCGTGAGGATAATCGTCGATTTCTTCCATGCTAATCTGCGTGCCTTTCTTGATTTTTAAATATCCCAATTTTTTGCATATTTCCACGTTTGATTTCATTGAATAGCCGTCAAAAACAATTTTACGGCCAAATTTCTCCGCAATGGTAATAACCTGTTGGATACGATTAATCAGTGACGCGAACGTGCCTAAAATAATCATGCCTGTTGCTTCCGCGAATAACTTTTCCAAGCTGGCTGTAACTTCCGCTTCGGACATGGAGTGGCCTTCTTTTTCCGCGCCCGTTGAGTCGGACATCAGCAACAGAACACCCTCTTCGCTTATTTTCTGCATGCCCTCGATATCAGCCGGCAAATCATTGACTGGCGTGTCGTCAAATTTATAGTCGGACGTATGGACGACGTTTCCAACCGGAGTTTTGATTACAATCTCCAAATCATCGGGAATAGAATGGTTGATTCTAAGAACTTTGACAGTTAATTTGTCGCTAATCTTAATTTCCTCCCCGGCCTTTATCTCAATTATGTCCAGGGGTCTTTGGGTTTTAAAATCTTCCATCCGCTTTATGAGGATGGCCCGAGTCAGGGCGGCGGCGTATATGTCAGGATCGCCGATCTTGTCTCGTATAAAAGGCAAGGCTCCGATATGGTCCATGTGGCCGTGGGTAAAGAACATGGCCTTAATCATATCTTTCTTGTCATCCAAGTAGCTGGCATTGGGAATAATGGCGTCTATTCCCGGCATGTCTTCACCCGGAAAACGAACACCGGCATCAATGAGAATTATCTCGTCGTCATATTGCACGGCCGACATATTCCGGCCGACCTCTCCCAATCCACCGAAGTGGACTATTTTGAGACCGCTGTCTTTTTCTGTTTCTCGGTAGTCTTTTTCATCGCGACGAAGAACCCGAACGCGGCGTACCACCGGCTGCTGCGGCCGACGGTCCCGATACCTTGGTTTTCTCGGCGATCGAATGCTAAACTTCCGCTCTTCGCCTTGAGTGTCATTTTTTTGGGTGGAGACGACAGGAGTCACCACAAATTCTTTTTTATCTTCCATATATAATATATTTGATTAGTGTTTTTTGGGGTCACAGATAATTTACCCGCTCCGTCAAATTTGTGCCGTGGGGGAGATTTGAACTCCCATGAGATTGCTCTCACTACGACCTGAACGTAGCGCGTCTGCCAATTTCGCCACCACGGCATCAGGTTTAATTTTTATAGCTTTTAAATTTCTCTACTAAAAGAGTGTCTATTGGATCGACGCCCAAATTTTTTGCCAGATAAAAACTAGTCCAAAGAGCCAAAATGTAGTTATTGAGAACCTGTTCCAGCACTGACATGCCGGTAGAGATATCAATGATAGTATAATTATACTCCATATTATCCAATATTGCAATAGTGGCTTTTATGTCTTTTAAAGCTTCCGGTGAATCGTCCAAATTTCTTAATAAAATGGGCGTTAAACGCATATGTCTGTCGGCGAACTGGCATATTTCATTGTGGCCCAAGACTGGGAAATAATTCCAAAATGCCGGTATCTTGGCGTTTTCATTTATCAATGTTTTCCAAAATTTAGCCAAATACCGCCATTTGTATGAGCCGTATATCACCGGAATCTTGGCATCAATTTCCGAAGCAATGTCGCGGCCTTTGATTTCCAACGCCTCGGCGTTTATATTTCTGACGTTAAAATCAGAAATTCCCAGAATCCCGGCTAAAGCTCCAAACATATATCCGACAGCGAAGCGGGCGGGAACATTTTCATCCGGCATAGCCGCAACGGATATTGATTGTCGGACAGCTTTTTCGCGCAATATTCCGCCTTTCGAAATAACAATGACTGGACAGGCCCTTTCCACAGCGTCATCGTACGCGGCAATGGTTTCTTCCGTATTGCCGGACCAGGAAACGCATATTACCAAGTCATTCGTCGTTGCCGTCGAGGGCAAGCGGTAGTCGGAGTTTAAATATATGTTTAAATCCGGCCGGATAATGGCCAGTATTTCGCCGGGTATGGCCGATCCGCCCATGGCGCAAATATAGATATTCCGATACGCGCCTTCAAACTTATTTTTATTCCCAATATCAAAACCAATTTCGATTTGGGAAGGGAATTTAAGAATCGCGTCTCGCATCAGTTGAATGTCCTTTTGGTGTTAATATACCATTTTTCCACGTTGACGAATCGGTCGGAGGGCATGGAAATAATTTTGCTTTCAAATCCGCGGATGTTTTTGCTGTGAGCGTAAATGTAATATGGATTATAAAGAAATACTGCAGGCGCATCCTCAACCAGTATTTTTTGAAAATCGTCATATTTTTTCATGCGCTCCAGAGGATTCAAAGTCTGCCGGGCGTCTTCCAATATATTATCCGCCGTCTTGTTGTCGTATAACGCTAAATTTAATCCGGGCTCTCTTTTTTGAGACGAGTGCCAGAGGCTGAATGGATCGGGGTCGATTGTTAATATTTCGCCGAACAGCAGCATCTGGTAATCCCTGTTCTTAATGGCGTCCTGAAGCGAAGTAGTCGGGTAAACTTTTACATCCAAGTCCACTCCTATTTTTTTCCATTGATCCTTCAAAATATTAGCGACTTGGGATAATTCCGGCCAAGTTGAGGTAACTAGTGTTAATTTAAGGGAGTCCTTGTTTTTAGACAGGATTCCGTTTTCATCGGGATTTCCCCAGCCGGTCGCGGCCAGTATTTTTTTTGCCATGTCTGGATCATACGAGTACTTTTGAATATCGCTCATACCGGTAACTTCTCCAACCAGCGGAGAATTAACGGCGTTGCCCTTATCATCCAGAATCGTTTTAACTAGAGCTCCCTTGTCCGTGCCGTAATTCAGGGCCAGTCTGATATTTTTGTCGGCCAGCAATCTTGATTGGGAAGTATTGAAAAATACGGCGAAATATCGGGGTAGTTTCAGTTCTTCAATGTGCAACCGCTGCTTGAATTTAATCTTTTTTAAATTCTGCGGGCTGATGTAGCCGAGATTTGCAACCTCATTTTTATTATACGCGTCGATTAGTTCGTCTTCAGTTCCGTAAAATTGAATCGTCATTTTGTCGACATAAGGCCTGCCGTCGTAAAATTTCTTATTCGACTCAAGCTCATATGATACGACGCGGCCCGAGCTATCTTTTTTTAATTTTTTAAACTGATACGGTCCGGATCCGATCGGTTTTAGATTTAAGTCGGATAACGCGAAATTTATAGGTTTCACATCGGACCAAATGTGTTCAGGGATGATGGGCAGCGTCAGGTTGTTCAGAAACTGGGCGTATTTATTTTTCAATTTAAACATCACGGCGGTGTCATTGATTTTTTCGACTTCCACTCCTTGCCAATTGATTCTCTGCAAACTTCCATAGTCTGGATTCTGGGCCGCGTTTACCGTGAATATTATATCGCCGGCAGTGACGGCCCTGCCGTCGTGCCAAACTGCGTTTGGCTTTAAGTAGACGGTGTAATTGAGGCCGTCACTTGAAATTTCATATGATTTCGCCAGAGCCGGAATCAGTTTTCCGTTCTCGTTGTACTTTAAAAGTCCGGAATATATCAAAGACACCAAATCCCGGTCTGCGTCGTTTGTTTGGGAAAGCAGGGGATTTATGTGCCTCGGTTCTCCTATTACGCCTTCTGTAAATGATCCGCCGTATTCGGCTTGGGCGGTCGTAAATCTGTTGTAAGTCGTGAAAGGAATTGAAATAACGGCTCCGGCCATCAGTATTAGCAATAAAAAAATAACATACCTTTCTTTCTTTGAAAGTACCTTAGGTATCAGTTTAATTTTAGATTTGATTTTTTTGAATCGCGACTCTTTTGGCCGCTTCTCCGGCAATTCCGGTTTCAATCCAAAAAAATCATCAAGCTGATTGTCGTCTTTGCGCATTATGTAGACCTAGCCGATTATTCTCCAAAGAGAAATGCTGAAGAAAAGAATAGCCAGAATTATCGTGGCGTTAAAAATCACTTTTTCAGCGCCTCTCTTTGTGCTGTATTCAATGCTACTGCCTCCGAAAGCCGAAGATAAGCCCGATCCTCTCTGTTGCAAAAGTATGGCGATTATAAGCAGAAGCGCTAACCCTATTTGTACGTATGAAATAATCATCAAATGAAGAAAGTGAACATCCGGATTATTACGTTAACGATTCCCAAAGCTACGCCGGCCAAAACTATTGTTTGCCAGCCGCCGGTTATACTGAATCCGGGGATAATTAAAGAAATGACGTAGATTCCTATAATATTGCCTAAAATTCTTATGACTAGCCTTATCATTTTGGCAGCATGAAGCATACCATTTTGTGATAATTATTTCAATAAATTCTTTATTGCTTGCATGAGAACAGGGGAATTATAGTAGTCTTGAAAGAGCTTTGGCCAGTTCTTGTCGCTTATATAAATCGTCGGTTCAACCCCTCTTCCCTCAATTGGCTGGCCGTCTTCGCGGAGAGTTAGGCTGTGAACAAGAAGGAGTGAAAATTTTTGAGTCGGGTCAAACTGATTTTTGATAGGCGTAATTTGTTCAATTGTGCCCCAGCCCTTGGTGCGGCTTCCGATTAACACTCCGACATTGTATTTTTTCAGTGTCGCGGCCATGACTTCGGCCGATGATTGGCTTTCTCCGTCGATTAAGATAACGACCTTTTTGAATTTTACCAAACTGGGAAGCCAGCCTGTTTTTGTTTTAAAAGGAACATACTCGTCTTGATGAAAAAAATCGTATGCATAATTGTCGGGTCCGATGAACGGGCCCAGGAAATAGGGCATTATGTCAATGGCTCCGCCGATGTTGCCTCTCAAATCAAGAACTAATGTTTTAAGTTCCGGGTTTCTGTCAGTCGAGTCGCTTGCTTTCTGGAATTCATCCAGAGTTTGCGGCGATATTTTTTTCACGTGCATATAAAAAATATCAGGCTTGATAATGCGGTGCTCAACTGTCGGTTCGATGCCCGATTGGTCGTATTTTTGTTTTGCTTCAGGTTTAAGCAGGGCATTATATGCTCTCTCCAGAATAGGCACCGGTCCGGATTCTTTTATTTTATTGTTATACGCCCGGTCAACATCTTCCTGGGAAGCGCCTTTTTCCAGTCCCAAAACGGCGTATAAGTCGGTGCTGGAGTCTTTGTTTTGAACCGTTTCACTTATCGTCTGCAGCTGCTTTTCTGACAAAAGCTGGCTGCGGCCGAAAGGTTTTAAGTTTACGAGCACTATGTTGGCCAGTTCTGCCGTAAAAATTTTCTTTTTTTCGTCCGGCATCGATGACGTTATCGAATCCACCATGCTTAACACACCCTTCCGATTCATAGATTCCAGACTCTGGCTTTTGTCCAGCAATTTTTCAGCGCCAAGCTTATATATCGCCGCCAATTGCTCATCGGTAATCTTTTCCCAATACCTTTCTTTTATCGTGTCAAAAATTTCAGCCGTAAATTTTTGGTATTCATTCAAATTAGCATCAACAGGCTCACTTATTTGAGCGGTAGTTCGATGCTGGGAAAAATAATACGTCCCGCCGGCGCCGATGCTGAACGACGCCAAAACCAAAAAACCATAGATTAAAATTTTTGTCTTCCTCATTTCACATTCATACTATATATTTATTCAGAATTTAGAAGTGTGGATAATGTGTACGATTTGTGCTAAATTAAATATATGAAAATAAACACGCCCCGCGATACTTTTTTGTACTTGCTTTCCATCGCCACACTGGCCGCAAGCGCCGTCAGTTTTGGCATCGTGGTTTTTCAGCTGATTAATAACTATTACCCCGATATGTTAAATTATCATTATTACTCCAGAGAAAACGTTTTGGAGCCGCTGCGCGGCGCGATGGCAGCCTTGATTATTATTTTCCCTGTTTTTTGGTGGGTAGCCAGATTTTTAAGAAAGGACATAGAAGGCAATCCCGAAAAAAGAGATTTGGGAATTCGCCGCTGGCTTCTTTACCTGACGTTGTTTGTGGCCGGTCTGGTTATTATCGGGGATTTGGTGGCCGTGCTTAACGGTTTGCTCCATGGCGAGCTTACAATCAGGTTTATATTCAAGGCTTTAACCGTGTTGTTCATCGCCGGCTCCGTTTTTTACTATTATATTTCCCAATTGAAGGAAAAACCTCTGGCCGGCGTCAAAGTTTACAGCTGGATAGTAGTTGGGGCCGTGGCTGCGTCTATTGTCGGCGGATTTATAGTCATCGGCTCCCCGATGACACAAAGGGCGAAAGCGTTTGACCAAAGGAGAATAAATGATTTACAGGTAATACAAAATGAAATTGTCAGTTATTGGCAGTCAAAGAGAGTTTTGCCCGGTGATTTATCCGATTTGACCAACTCAATTCCAGGATTCAGAGCTCCTATTGATCCTGAAACGGGTACATCTTATGAATATCTGCCTACGGCCAAATCGACATCGGCAAGTCCGTCATTTCAGCTATGCGCGACATTTAAGTATCCGTCAGATCCGCAAGTTACCGGAATGGATTCATACCCAAAAACCGTTGTCTATCCTTATCCGTCCGACAACTGGACTCATGACGCGGGCCGACAGTGTTTCTTAAGGGAAATCGATCCGGATCTTTACCCATCCCGACTAAAATAAAATGATAAAAAATATTTTTATTTGGATTGTGGTTTTAGCGGTGCTTTCGGCGGCGGCATGGCTTTTTGTCCGCAAGTTTAATTCAACTAAGGAATCAGCTCAGCAATCGCCTTCAGCAAGTTCTTCGCCGGCTGTTTCAAGCGCGGCTGAAGGCAATCAACAAATACCTATGGATAAAATATCGGCTCAAGAAATTCAAGTCGGTTCCGGCCCAGAAGCAAAAAACGGGAATACCGTTAATGTTCATTACACCGGATATTTAATAGATGGGAAGAAATTTGACAGCTCACTGGACAGGGGACAGCCGTTTACATTTACCATCGGCGCAGGTGAAGTAATTAAAGGCTGGGATATCGGCGTAGCCGGAATGAAAGCAGGCGGAAAGAGGCGTTTAATAATCCCGCCGGCTTTTGGCTACGGGGACAAGGAAGTGGGAAACGGACTTATCCCGCCGAACTCTATTTTGATTTTTGACGTCGAACTCTTGATCATTAAAAAATAAATTAGCGCGGAAATAACGTTTTTAATTTTACCCGGCTGTTGACTGATTTTTCTATTATGACAAACTGGTTCTTAAGATATGTCTGTTTTTGCCGACTCTCTCCTATCTCTTTCAAAAGTGCTTGCTCGGCTAAGCGACCAATTTTATGTTTCAAAACTCGATGAGAAAATTAAAAGATATATTGATATACAGATTTCCGTTCTTGCTGATTCAGGCAAGAACAATTCCCTCATTCATATTTTAAATGAACTGATTGATTGCCTGGATTTTATCGAGCATGACCAAGCGGACATTAAGGAAGAAATTCTAAACGCCAAAAAATATATTCTCCAGCTCAAAGTTGATGTTTACAGGTCCAATAATCCAAAAAATACTAAAACGACCAGCCGGCCTTCAACTAGGTCAGCAAATACAGAATTGTTTAAAGGAAACAAGGGAAAGATACTAGATTTTATTAAAAAAAATCGAAACGTCCGGTCGAAAGACGTCGTCGACGAATTCAATCTGCTGCCCAAAAGAACGGTTATAAGAAATCTCAAAGAACTTCTGTCAGCCGGCCTCATATCAAAAATGAATGAAAATAGGGCCGTGTTTTATTCCTCAAGACCAGACTAATGTTTATGGGGTCAAATAAATATATTATTCTTGCTTTATCGGTTGGTGCAGTCGTCAGCACTATTTTTGCCCATCAAGGCGACAAAGAAAAGACATTATCTGCAATTGGAGATGCCGTTGAAAGCACTTTATCCACAGCTCCCTCAAAAAATAATGGTGCCAGATCATCCAAGGTGTCACCATCGCTATTGCCTGCTGTGAGCTCGTCGAAACAGGTGACGGTTGCAGGTGACACCAAACTGTCACCTGCTCGCATGGTGTCACCTGAGGTGACACCTCAAGTGACACCTCAAGTGACACCAACAAACAACGGACTGTCACCAACAGTGTCACCAACCGTCACCATGCCCAATGACGGCAGAGTGGTCATAAATGAAATCGGCTGGTCCGGTACCTTGGCATCGGCGTTCGATGAGTGGATAGAGTTATACAATAACGAGTCATTTGATGTCGACATGTCTGGCTGGGCGCTGACTACAGAGTCGGAGTCGCCCAAGATTATTTTTCCAAACGGAACGCATATTACCGCCAGGGGATACTTTCTCATCGAGCGCACGGATGATAATGCCATTAGCGATATAAAGGCTGATTATACAACGGGTTTTGGTAATGGCCTGTCTGATTCAGGCGAAGTGCTGCTGCTTAAGAATACGCGTGGCGAGATAGACAGAGTCGGCACATGGGGCGATAAATGGCATGCCGGCGAGAGCGCGTCGAGATTATCAATGGAAAGAATCGACCCTCTTATATACTCAAACGGGCCGAGCAATTGGAAAACATTTTTTGGAAATTCCACAGGCAGAGATGCCAAAGGAAATTCAATAAAGGGCACACCCAAATCTTCCAACAGCACTGCAACTCCCGCGCCGACACCACAGGTGTCACCATCACCAAGTCCGTCACCGTCACCTACCCAGTTGGTGACACCAACAATGTCACCAACTGTCACCACGTCACCGACACCATTGGCGACAGTGACACCATTACCGACACCAGAGGTGACACCGGTTTTGACAACCTCACCGCAAGCAACCCCAACACCAACCCCGCAAAATACAAACCAAGTCGTTATAAATGAGATAGCCTGGATGGGGACCGGCTCGTCTGCTTCTGACGAATGGATTGAATTATACAATTACTCGACACTGGCAATTGATATATCAGGTTGGACACTGAAATCGTTAACAGGGTCAAACCCTGATCCGCAAATAAATATGAGTGGTTTAATAGCGGCGAATGGATATTTCTTGTTGGAAAGAACAGATGATACTTCTGTTTACGATGTATCGGCGAATCAGACTTACACTGGGGCATTATCAGATTCGTGCGAAATATTGGAATTAAGGGATAATAACGGGGTTTTAATTGATAAAGTCACATGCGGAGATAACGGCTGGTATGGCGGAAATAAGGACAGCAGATCGACGATGGAAAGGGTAAATACCGGATCGGGAGAAAGTCAAAATAGTTGGGGTACGAATGACGGAGTGACTAAGAACGGTCTTGATGCAAGCGGTTCAGCCATAAACGGAACTCCGGGCAAGACAAACAGCGTAAACAATTAATTCATGATTTATCCACAATTTTCCTATTGTTTAGCATAGTGGGAGGTCATATAATATCAATAAATAAACATAAATAAGGTTTCATTGACTTTTAGGGTTCTCTGGTGTAGTCTTTAGTGGATATTAACCAGAAGCCTGTAACACAGAGAAAATATATAAAAATGAACGATAAATTCGTCAAAACGGATAAGTAGCCAATTGTTTGGTTGCTTTTGTTTTTTAGAGATCGGCCCCTGAACCTGATTCATCGAGTCCAGAGGCGGATAGCTAAAGAAAGGACATTGAAAATTTAATCTATGAAAGATAAAAATGTTGCAAACGATAGTTATATTAATTTTTGAGTTTAAAGAATTTTGCAGTCGATAAGGACACTCCCGAGATGTACTAGGTCGAGGCAGAGTAACTCTCATATGCGAAGATTATATTCTTCGTTGGGGTGATTCTGGCAAAATTCACTCGAGGTTTGAGCGCCAGGCGCTTTCAATAAAATCTCGAGTCAGAAAGAATGTCGATTAAGAAAGTAAGTATAAAGTCAGTATTAAATTCTGAACCGGAATTGGTCACGTTATCCTCGGTCGATTCGAGTGATAATGCAATACCGATCAGAAGAATTAAATAAAAATAAAAATGAATAGTTTATCACGCAGGAATCGAGATTTGCTCAAAAGAGCAATCGCGACTCTAACTGCGGCAACGACAATATTGTCGTTGGCTGGGTTTGCGGTATTCGTCCCATCGGCGAGTGCGGCAATGCCCTCTGACTATGGCCTGAGAGAAGGCGATACGATCAGCGCAGCCGGTTCTGACGATCCGGATATATACATCGTCAACGAGCAGGGATACAAGAGATTGTTCTTGAATCCGGCCATCTTCAATTTCTACGGTCATCTCGGAGGTTTTGCGAGTGTCAAAAATGTCAGCGCCACAGCGCGCGACGCATTTCCGACTTCAGGACTTTTCCGAAACTGTGAAACTGGAGATCAGAAAGTATATGGTGTTGAAACTACAGGCGAGGACACAGGTGTCCTTCACTGGGTAAACACCACCGGCGCTCAAGCAGTTGCTGATGACGCGAATTTCTTCAAAAAAGTATTCTGCATCAACAACAACGAGTTCAACTGGTACGCGAAGGGTTCAAACTACACTTCAGTAAACCAGGTTCCGAACTACTCTCGAACACCGGGGACATCACCGACTCCGACCCCGTCCGGCCCATTGTCCGTAAGCTTGGCTCCAAATAACCCAGGCGCGCAGACAATAACTCTAAACGCAGTTGGCGTTGAGATGCTGCGAGTGAGAGTCAACGGCAGCGGCACGGTTAACACCTTAACTGTGAAGAGATTGGGTGCTGGTCAGACAGACGACTTTGATAACGTTTTCGTATATCAAGGCGCCAGCAGATTGACTTCAGGCAAGTCGTTCTCATCTTCGACCGGTGAGGTGACGTTCTTGCTGGACTCCACTGATGGAGCAGTCAATGGAACAAAAGATTTTTCGATCGTGGCTGATATGGCTTCCGCAAATACGGCCGGCAACGTTAACTATCTTCAGTTGACGGGCATGGTTGCAACGGGTGGAGCCGCTATTTCAGGTACACCGTTAAGCGGCAATAACTTTACGACTTCAGGAACCTCGTCCGGAACAATTGATGTCGCTGAAGTCGGTTCGCTTTCAAACCCAACCGTGGGTCAGAAGCAAGCCCAGCTCGCGGAATTCAAGTTAACGGCCAATACCGAAGGTGCTTCAGTTAAGCGCCTGACTCTGTTAAACGGCGGAAACTTGAAACCGGCCGATTTGACCAATGTCAAGATAAAAACCGGTGCCATGGAATGGTCCGGTTCGGTAACTTCCGACAGCTATCTCGTATTTGACCTCGGTTCCGGCTATTCTATCGCCAAAGGCGGTAATGCCACATTCAAGGTCTATGGAGATGTGGGCGGAAAGAAAGATGAAACGATTGATCTCTATTTTGAGAACAATTCAGATGTTTTAGCTGTTGGGGACCAATACGGCCAAGGTATGGCTGAGGGCACCAATACCCTTGATACCGCCGATGAAGCGACGACTTTGACTCTTCAGGGTGGAGCATTGACATTAGTATTCAATGGTCCTAATGCCAGCACTGTCGGCACCACGGCCACTGATGTTACTCTCTTGAGGTATTCAGTGACTGCCGCCAGCAACATTGAGGTTAAGAAGACAGAGTTTACTCTCTGTGCTGACCAAGCTGGTGACGGAACATATGATACTGAAACCACCGAAGGAGATTGGGATGACGTTACAGACTTCAAAGTCTGGAACGAGGATACCAACACTGTTGTCATCGGTCCGAAGGATGCCACAGCATTTGATCATGCCGACGACACAACCAGCTGTCCGGCTGGAGGCGGTGTTCAGGAATCATTTACCGATGTCCTCGATTTAATGGCCGGTACGACATATAACTTCAAGGTTACGGCTGATATAAACACAGCCAATGTTACCGGTGAATTAATTGACGGAAGTATCATCAGAGCAATTCTTGATGATTACTCGGATGATGCCGGTGATGTAACCGTAATGAAATACTCGGGCACAAACACTTCAGTCGCAGCGGCTGATATTGTCCCTCGAGCTGATATTAACGGTCCGAACATTACCCTTTCCGCTTCGTCTTTGACTTTGAGCTTGGCCGGTACGCCAAGTGACCAGACAAAGATTCGAGGTACAAAGGACGTTGACGCGGTTGGCATCACATTTGCCGCCAGCCAAGCTTCAGCACTTAAAGTGACCACGATTAAGATAACCGGTTATGCCGCTGATACGACAACCTTTGATGAGGGTGTCGAAGATGGCGGTAACTCGGTCTCGGTTTCCAGCGCCATGGCCAAGGTTCAGCTATATGAATCTGGAACTGGCGCATTGATTGCCGGTTCAGAAAAAGTAACCAACAATTCATTAGGTACTTCTGGAACTGGTACGATGACCTTCGGTAATCTGGATTGGAATATTCCGGCCGGCACATCCAAAACGATGCTGGTTAGAGTTGATTTGTCCAATAACCAAGCATCGGGTACGGCAGGAGACCTTTATGCCTTTGATATCGCTGCCACCGGAGACGTTACGGCATTGGATTCTGATTCCAACACTGTGAATCCGGGCGCAGCTAGCGCAGGCGTAAACGGCACGACCAGCCCGACCCAAGTTTTGACGGTCAAGAATTCCGGTTCGATGACATTGGCCACCTCGGCTGATAGCCCGGTTAAAGGTGCTGTCTACTGGGGCCAAACCAACGCGCCGATATCCAAGTTCAGGATAAGCGCGACGGATGAAGGCCAGTACATAGAAAAACTGACGATTGCTGCTTCGACCGCCGCTGAAAAGGCAGACGCGGCCGCGAACGTCAAAGAAGTAATCTTGTCCTACAAGAACAAGGCTGGTAGTACCATCACCAGAACTCAGTCATTCGGTCAGGGAGCTTCGGTAAACTTCAATTGGGAGTCAACCGATGCCAACCGGCCTTATGTACCGCAGGACGGCAGCTTGGATATTACCGTGAACGCCAACATGAAGACCAAGACGGAAGGTGCGACTCAAATTGCGAGCACTCCGCAAGATGTATTCTTCTCCTTGGATCTTATGGATTCGTTCAACAACAGCTATGTTAACGGCTTTAGAGCAGTCGGCGACGGTTCAGGAACTGTCATTGACGGCACAGGTTCGAACATCGCTGATGTGGCCGGCGCGTTTGACCAGTATGTCTATCGGGTCTTCCCGAAGATTGAACAGGTCGCGCTTTCGTCGCCTTACAGCTTGCTCGGTACACCAATCGTGTTCAAATTCTCGGTAACAGCCATGGGTGCGCCCGGCTCCAACTTGAGATTTGACAATGAACACAACAGTTCTGGTTCTATAAACTTTGAGATTGTGGCTTCCGGTCAGTCATCGGTAAATACCACGACCAGCACCACCTTCTCGATATTGGATGAATCCGGAACCGTGATTGATACGGGTACATTGAGAAGCATCGGTACGCCTGGTGCGGCTGACACAAGCCAAACCATCAGCATGGCGGCCGCGGCCTCCGGTGTACAGCCTGGTAAGAACGCTTCTATATCCTTCAACTTTGGAAGTCAGGATATAGAAATTCCAGCTGGTGGAACAAGAACCTTCAGCATCCGTCTGGACAATCCGACGCAGCACTATGGCAACGCCGGAACGACCGGCAGGGCTCCGGACTACTTCCAGGTCACATTACAGGATGATATAGCAGGATTGATTAACTGGGTGGCTGACTATGCAGGAAACACCAATTCTTTGGACCAGGCTTCAACAACCGGTGTCTTGAGAAGTGTTCCGTTGTACGGTCCGACATTCCAGAGGTAATCTCATTCCAGATGTCCTGATTTCTAAGGGATATTAGGGAAGACAAAACCCCCGCCTTGAGCGGGGGTTTTGGTTTACATAATTGATATATTTTGATAGCATCATTGGATGATTAAAAAAATATTCATTCCTGTAGTTTTAGTGGCCATACTAGTATCGTCAGTATTCTATTTTTCTAAGGACGGAGACGATGTTGCCTTAGAAACATTGACACCAACATCATCACCGCAAGAATCAATCGGAGTTTCCCCGTCGGTATCTCCGTCATCTTCGCCGAGAACTTCAAAAGTTCCGCTTCCGACCGGCGATGGCAGGACTACATTCTACGGCGAACCAGTTCCTTGGAATCTGCTATTGGCTGACGCATCTTGCACATTAAAAGGCGAAATTAAATTCCTGGATCATAATACCTACGACAATCAAGACGCACTCTTTACCTATAAAGGGATTGACCATCCTGGCAGAAACGTCTTATGGACAGTAACACCTAACGAAAGCATATCGGTAGGCCCTAACGTATTCAGCAACATTGCCATTCCAAATGGAGAAAGTTTATTAAGCGTAGTATTACCGGACAATCCCAAGAGCAAAAGATATGAACTGACTGCGAAGATTCAATATGGCCGACTGGTTGATGGTAAGGGAAAATTTGTGACTGCGGGAGGTTATGTTAAGGTTTTCGAGAAACAATGCGATGGCAAAACGGTTGTGGTTCTTCCTTAAATATAATTATTTATTTGTTCTCGCCTTTGCTCTGCTTTTTGTTTTATCTGTTCACAGCTTCAATTCCATCGGCCAGGATATCGGCCGGCATTTGAAAGTCGGGGAGATTATTTGGCAGACAAAAGAAATTCCGAAAACAAATCTATTCTCTTTTACCGAGCCGAATTCTCCGTTCACAAACCACCATTGGTTAAGTGAGATCATCTTTTATCACATTTTCAACTTTGGCGGTTTCACTGGCCTCATTTTGGTTAAAGTACTTTTGGTTTTTGGTGTTTTTTTACTGCTATTTTTTGGTATAAAAAAATATTCCAGTTTCTGGCCGCTTTTAATATCGTTTTTGCTTTCAGTTTTTATTTTTATTGAACGAACCGAGGTTCGGCCTGAGATATTTAGCTTTGCAATTCTTTCTTTTTTTCTGTTCGCGCTTTTCAAAGCAAAGTATGAAAATAAATATTTTTGGCTATGGTTTTTGCCCGTACTGGAAATTTTGTGGGTGAATTTTCATATTTATTTTTTTATCGGCCCGTTTCTGATTTTATCTTTTTTTCTTGATTGTTTATTTACTTCAGCGTCCGATTCTGAATCTCCAAAAAAATCAAATCTTGCCAGAATAACCCTAATTGGAGCATTGACCAGCTTGGCCACGTTAATCAACCCCGAGGGATTTCAGGGCGCGATTTTACCCTTTAATATATTGAATGAGTATGGCTATACCATTGCCGAAAACCAAACCTTGTTTTTTCTGGCCGATTTTTTCAATTTTAATTTGTCTATTTTTACATTTAAACTTTCTGCATCGGCTCTGATTATAGTTTTTATTTTAACCGGGAAAAAATTAAAAAATAGAATATTTGAAATCATAATTTCCATTTTTTTTGTCTACGCCGGATTTAGAATGCTCCGCAATCTGCCGCTATATGCCCTTTCTTCCTTTCCGGTCATGGCGATAATTTTGAATGATATTTTTGGCAAAATTAAAGACAGATTCAGACTAGAAAAATCAAGCCGGATAAACCCCGTTCTTAAAATAACAGTCTCTGTCTTTTTGATTTTGCTAATTTTTCTTGTTTCCAACAATTGGTTTTATAAGCACATAAATTCTTCCAAGGCATTCGGATTATCCGTGCCTAATGGACTGGAGCGGGCGGTGACATTTGTGAAAGATAATGGAATAGAGGGGCCGATGTTTAATAACTTTGATATCGGCGGATATTTGATAGGAAATCTTTATCCCGATGAAAAAGTTTTTGTTGACAACAGGCCGGAGGCATATTCGGTAAAATTTTTCAGCGAAATTTACAAGCCGATGCAGGAAGATGAAAAAAAATGGGAGGAATTTTCTGACAAGTATAATATTAATTTTATTTTTTTCGGTCATGCCGATGCCACACCATGGGGACAGGATTTTTTGGAAAGTATTGTCAAAAATCCCGACTGGAAGACCGCCTATATAAATGAAGACGTAATTATTATAGTTAAAAATAATATCAAAAACGGAGATATTATTTCAAAATTTTTGATTACAAATATAAACGCCGCAAACAAAATTACAGACCATATTAGGGACTCCAACAAAAACAGAATTGATTTGAACGTTGATTTGTCCCGATTTTTGTATAATATTAAATGGCTGGAACCGGTGGTTTACTTTGCCGATGAAGCGATAAAGATTGATTCCGATAATCCGTACCCGTATCTTCACAAAGGATTGGCTTATGCTTCCTACGCGGATAAAGAACTACAAAAATTAGCGGCTGAAAACATAAAAAAGGCGATCGACTTGGGTCTAAAAGACAGCCGCTATTACTTCATTTTAGGCGGTGTTTATATGAATTTGGGAAAATTTGACGAGGCCAGATTTATGTTTAGAGAAGCTCTAAAAAGAGATAAAGGCAACATACAGGCCCGAGAATTTCTATCCAAATATTTTAATGAATAAATTTGCGTTAAAAAAGGATATTTGGCTTCCGATTGCCGTTTTAATGATTGCCGCGGGTTTTGTTTATTTCTTTAATCTCAACAATAAGCTTTTTTGGGATGACTCTGACTGGATAATCAATAATATATTTGTCCATGAGTTTTCGTGGACAAATATTAAGTTTTGGTTTACCCATGATGTTTTGGCCGGTGTCGGACTTCAGAGCAACTACTATCGCCCCTTTCTGTTTCTAACATTTGCCCTTAATTATATTGTAGCCGGAGCCCAACCGCTATTTTGGCATCTGACAAGCAATTTCATCCATATTGCCAACGCGATTCTTGTTTTTTTTCTGCTGCGCGGATTGGAATTAGGCATTTCCAAAAGCCAGAAAACGGCTGTCGCTTTTTTGACGGCTCTTATTTTCAGCATTCATCCTCTCCAGACGGAAGCCGTGACGTATATCTCCGGCCGAGGCGACTTACTTGTCGTATTTTTTATGCTCCTTTCTCTTTTATTCTTCGATAAGGCCGGGACAAAATATTTATTTTTATCATTATTGTCTTTGATCCTGGCCCTCTTGAGCCGGGAAACAGCAATTATCTTTCCATTATTAGCTCTTGTCTATTATGTTTCTTTTAGATCGGAGGGGAGATTTATAAGGTCTATAAAGCAAGGCCTGATAAAATTATGGCCGTATTTTGCGGTTGTATTTATATACGGAATTTTGCGTCTGACAGTATTGAATTTCCAAAATACGCTGAATTTCTATTCCGCCCCTAACGCATATTCGGAAAATCTGCTCTACAGAATTTTCACTTTCATGCATGTCTTGGTTGATTATTTCAAACTTCTTCTTGTTCCGATAGGACTGCATATGGAAAGAAGCATGACCGTTAACACCTCCTTATTCCAATGGCCTGTCTGGCTGGGAGCGGGGATAACGGCAGGTATTCTCGGCATAGGATATTTTTTTTACAAGAAAAACATTACTTATTTTCGTATCTGGCTGTTTGGCTGGGGGGTATTTTTTATCGGTCTTGGTCCGGTTTCCGGAATTACCCCGATTAACGCATTGATATATGAACACTGGCTGTATCTACCGATGATTGGGTTCTGGTTTATTGTTTCATTTTATCTGATTCAGATATTTGATAATAGGAATGCACTGTTATTAAAAATTCAGGGCCGGACTTTACTGGTAATTGCGCTGGCAGTTTATTTATTATTCTTTTCTTTCCAGTCTGTTAAAAGAAATATTTTATGGGGGAAACCTGTTGATTTTTACAAAGACATTTTGAGATACGAGCCGTCCAGTACGAGGATAAATAACAATCTCGGCAACACATATTATAATCAAGGGAATATTGGGGAAGCAGAATTTTATTACCGAAAAGCAATCGAATCGGGTGATGCTTTTGCCCAGCCTTATTACAACTTGGGGACGATTCTCCAGTCAAGAGGAAAAATTGACGAGGCTGTTAAATTATTTGATAGGGCGATAGAGATAAATCCGGCCTTTTATTATCCGTATCAAAATTTAGCATTTATATATGCCCAGCGCGGAGATTTGACTAAAGCGGCTGATAACATAGAGAAACTCAAGATGATTATTCCCAATAATCCACGTGTTTACTATAATTCAGCGCTGGTTTATCTCGCCTTGAATAATAGAGAAAAGGCACTGGTAGATGTTCAAAAGGGCCTTGAATTTTCCAGCTCGGATCCAGAAATAGGCAAACTGCTTCAAGATCTTGCTTCTCGGTTGAAAAAATAATGCTTAAGTTCAAAAAGATTTTCCTGGCGTCTCTCGTCTTATCTTTTTTAGTATTCGGAAACGGCATTTCCGGCGAGTTTGTTTTTGATGATGTGACTGTTATTCAAAATAGGCCGGATGTCAAAGATGCTAGAAATTTTTTTAATCTTTTTGTTTCGCCATACCATCAAAATATGCCAAAAACGGGCCTTTATCGGCCGTTTACGATGACATCCTACGCTATCAATCACTACATTAATGATTCCCCGGCTGGATTTCATATTGTAAATATAATTATTCATGCTCTCAATTCTTTTCTGGTTTTCTGCCTGGTAAACTACTTATTTAAAAATAAATTTTTATCTTATGCCGTCTTCCTGTTGTTTTTAACTCATCCCATACATACCGAAGCTGTAACTTCCATTGTCGGCCGGGCGGAGCTGTGGGCTTTTTTCTGGAGTCTGATTACAATCCACTTTTATATCAAGAAAAAAACCGTATTGAGCCTGACTTCATTCTTGCTCGCCCTGCTTAGCAAGGAAATCGCGATAACTATTCTGCCCGTGATTTTTTATATTGATTGGGTGTTGGTTAAAAATAAATTATTTTTGTCGGTAAGGAGAATGTCGTTTTTTGCCTTGCCGCTGGGAGTCTATATGGTTTTAAGATATATAGTTTTAGGCAGATATTTTGTCGAAGATGCTGTTACGACATTAATCACTAATCCTTTAAAGTTTGCCCCTCTCGGTGAAAGGCTAATTACGGCCATTAATGTCCTTTATTTGTATGTTGAAAAACTTATCTGGCCGGTTCGCCTTTCCGCCGATTATTCTTATAATTCTATTCCGGTTATCTCTAATCCTTTAAATCCCTATTTCCTCTTTGGGATTGTTTTTTTGAGTCTTTTATTGTTTCTGCTGTTTTATAAAAAGACAAATAAGACAGAGCTTGGCCTCGGGTCTGTGTTTTTTCTGTTCCCCTACTTAATGATATCCAATCTGATAAAACCAGTCGGAACAATAATGGGCGAGCGGCTGATGTATTTGCCGTCACTGGGCTTTATCCTCATCATTTCTTGTTTTTTATCCAAATCGGTCCATACAATCGGCAAGAAGTTTGCTTACGCGATTCTAATTTTAATAGTAACACTTTACGGCGCCAGAACGATTACCAGAAACAAAGATTGGCACGATGCTAGAACATTGTTTACCGCGACCGTGGATACGGTCCCGGATAGTTTGGTTGCCCGGGCCGCCTTGGCGGCGGTACATATAAAGGCCGATGAATGGAAAGAAGCTAGAGAACAATTGGATATCGCCCGAAATATTCATGAAAACAATTCTCGCATCCAGAATCTTTTAGGAATTGTCGCCGATCATGACGGCAATTACAGATTGGCGGAAGAAAGATATAAAAAGTCTTTAGAATTAAATCCAGATTCAATCAATACCCATATCAATTTAGCCGAGCTTTATATAAAAGAAGGCCGTTTTGAAGAAGCAGGCCGGAGCTTGAAAAAAGTTATAGAATTTTACCCAGTTGATGAATACGTCATCAGGTACGCTTATATTCAGATAACTCTCCGTGACCCGGTCGGCGCAATTGATACTGTCAGTAAGTATTTTAGCGGGAAAATGAATAATGTAGATGTAAGAGCGTTATTGGGTACAGCTTATTTTGTCAAAGGTGATAATGTTCAAGCCCTTATACACTTGAAAAGGGCCCAAGAACTGGGGAATAAAGCAATTGAGATCGACCAAATGATAGAGGCGATAAATAGGAATAAATAAAGTTGTGGATAAGTTGATTGCGCACATCATTGATCGGTTTATAATTAAAGTTATATGAAAAAACTTCGTAATGGGTCTGTTTATAGGTCGATTTTTTCGGTCGCCTTGATTTTTGCCTTCGCTCTCATGCCTTTCGGCGCTTTTGCTGCCAGCACCTTGGGGACGAACATGAGTACCACGGGTACCTTTACGCAAACCGTTGGTTCTGCCACGGCAGCGCAATTCCAGAATGCGGCCGGAACTGTGACTTCGCTTATTGTCGACACTACCAATAATAGAGTCGGTGTTAATACCACAAATCCTGCTACTGTTTTTGAAGTCCAAGGCACGGCTTCGGCATCATACTTCTTTACCATCAACACCATTCAAGCCGGAGGCACATTTGCAGCCGCATCCGTGGCATACTCAAGATTCGGTGCTGGCACGACAGGCCATGGACTGGCTGCGGCCGACGATATTCTCGTTTCAGGTCTGGTAGAATTTGACGACAATGCCTTCTTTGATGCCAATGTGGCTATTGGCGGCGCACCATCCACAAAATTTGAAGTCCAAGGCACGGCCTCGGCATCATACTTCTTTACCGTTAATACTCTCCAAGCCGGTGGCACATTTGGTGCCGCATCCGTGGCCTACTCTAGATTTGGTATCGGTACGACCGGCCACTCATTAGCTGCGGCCGACGATATTCTCGTTTCAGGTCTGGTAGAATTTGACGACAATGCCTTCTTTGATGCCAAGGTTTCTGTATCAGGAAATTTTGAAACATCGGGTAGAATTAGAGCCGGCACCGCTTCCCATTCATTCACTGGTGATTTAAGCGTATCCAGCAATTTTCTAGTTGGTTCATCCACGGCTTCGCAATCTTCCGGGCTGTATACTGCTGAGTTTGGTGGGGGTTCCACTAATACTGCCACAGTTAGTATCCTGTTTGGCAGCAGTGCGGCTTCATCCAAGGGTACATGTTTCCAGATGAAGAACGAAACTGGGGATTGGGTTTATGCCCGTGTTATTGGCACAACGTGGACGGTTAATTCTCTTGAGTGCAACAGATAGTTATTTAGAACATGATTTACAGGAAGAATATTCCATCCATTATGATGATAGGCGTTGCGGTTCTGGCTGTAGCGGTTGGGATTATAAGCATCTTTCCAGCCATAAGTTCTCTAAAATACGACGGATATGATAAAAAGAGTTTTATTGATCCAGATGTGTATCAGGCTATATTTCTGACAAACGATCAGATATACTTTGGGCGTTTAAAAAATATCAGTTCTGATTACTTGATTCTGTCCGATGTTTATTATGTTAAAGTAAACGAAAATGGTGCCGGTCAGCTTGTCAAACTCGGTGCGGGGGAACCCCATAGTCCCAAGAATGAAATGATTATCAACCAGGATCAGGTTCTATTCTGGGAAAACTTAAGATCAGATTCCGCAGTAGTTAAAACAATTCAGGGCTTACGGTAAGCTCGTCATCAAACAAAATTAAACCATGCAATTAATAAAATATAAATTTCTCCCCTCTCTATTCGTTGTCATTTTAGCAGTGGGGGTATCTTTAGTAGTCGCTAATTATGCTCAAGCAGTGGCTGGAGCGGTAACTTTTCCGCAAGATACTAATGTCACTTTTTCCGTGGGAGATTTTCTGATTGTGGCCGGTTCCAGTGCAGATGAAGTAACGACGACGGGCAGTTCGATAACCGTTACCATTTCTCCTGATCAGACATTTACTTTTAGATCAACCGGAAGATTAAGTCTTGGTACTAGTGGCGATTATACATCTAAGACTTGTACAACATCAGAGTCTACAGTTGTCATAACACCGGCAGCGGGCGATCCTCAAAGAGTTGTTGTGATAACACCCGGATCATCCACTTGTTCTGATACTGGCGGTACTGGCGGCGGTGGTGGTGGTGGTGGAGGAGGAGGAGGAGGAAGCACGACATCTACTACTACTTCGACCCCAACCCCGACTCCAGTTGTAGCACTTTCGAGTCCGACACCAACTCCGGCTTCGTCTCCAGCGCCTGTTTCAACAGGCAAGCCGACCCCGGCTTCAAGAGGATTTGTCAATTTGGCCAATGTTAGCCTAAAAGATGGCGACATTATCAGTGCGGCCGGTTCAAGCGATCCGGATATTTACATAGTCAACCCACATGGCTACAAAAGATTATTCCTAAATCCTGCCATATTCGGTTTCTACGGCCATCTCGGCGGATTCTCCAAAGTTAAAGGCACGACTTCAGTGGTCAGGGATGTCTTTGTCACTTCCGGTTTGTTTAGAAATTGCGAGACAAATGATAAAAGGGTCTATGGTGTAGAAATGACGGGTGAAGATACTGGAACTCTGCATTGGGTGAATACGACCGGAGAACAAGCGGTTAAAGACGATGCCGATTTCTTCAAGAAAGTCTTCTGTATCAATACCAAAGAATTTAATTGGTATCCGAAGGGGACAAACTATACATCAGTAAATCAGATACCGGATTATTCGAGGAAAAACACTTCTTCATCCGCTCCTGTTTCAGTGGTCAAGAAATACAAGATTGTCGGTACGAGCCAGCTTAATGTGAGGGCATCAGCCAACACCTCAAGCGCCATTTTAGGCAAACTGCCGGTCGGACAGATTATAGAAAGTTTGGAACAATCCGGTTTGTGGCATAAGGTAAAGTACCAGACCAAAGACGGCTGGGTGCACAGTGATTATTTGCAGGCCATTTAATAATTTTAATTCTTTCCAAAAACAAGAGGCCCGTTTGCGGGTCTCTTGTTTTTGGGTTAATATATCTTAAAAAATGCTCAGTAAACGCAATATATTGATAATAGTTGTTTTGGCCACGGCGCTGGTTGGGCTTGCCTGGTTTTATGCCTCGCCTCTTGAAGAACCGAAGATAACAGAAATTCCCAGTACGGAACCTTCTCTTCTTAAACTCCCGGCAGGATTTAAGATTGATATTTTTGGCGATAATTTGGAAAACCCGCGGGTAATTGTTTTTGATCCGGCTGGCAATATGCTTGTAAGTGAAACTAAAGCCGGAAGAGTAGTTATGCTTAAAGATAGCGACAAAGACGGAAAGTCAGATCAGAAAATAATAATTCTTGAGAGTTTAAGATTGCCTCACGGACTTGATTTTTATTCCGATTCCAAAACAACATATTTATACGCGGCTGAGACAAATGAAGTCAAAAGATTCCCCTATGATGTCAAATCTGGCAAGGTGGCGAGTGACAAGGGTGAAAGCATTGCCACCCTTCCTGCCGACGGCCGGCATTTCACCAGAACAATCGCCTTCGGGCCTAATTATCGCCAGGGATCAATATTGGGCGGATTAGGGCTAAGCGTCGACAAGCTATACATGAGCGTCGGTTCTTCGTGCGATGTATGCATTGAAGATACATGGAAAAGAGCCGCTATTTTGGAGTCTGACCCGGCGGGAACTTACACAGCGGAATTTGCCGGCGGGTTGAGGAATTCCGTATTCTTTACCTTTCACCCCAAAACAAAAGAAATATGGGCCACGGAAATGGGGCGCGACAACTTGGGCGATAATTTGCCCCCCGATGAAATTAATATAATTAAGGTTGCTGGACCAGAAGATCAGTATGGCGCAAAGAGATACGGTTGGCCTTTTTGTTATGGTGATAAAGTCAGAGATAAGAAATTCAATCCCGAGAAGATAGATCGTGTTGATATATCCTCGGACTGCAATACGACGACATCGCCAGTGATTAAGATACAGGCCCATTCCGCGCCGCTGGGCTTGGCATTTGTGCCGGCAGACAAGGGTTGGTCTAAAGAATGGGAGGGGGATTTATTGGTGGCACTTCACGGATCATGGAACAGGAGTGAAAAAGTAGGCTATAAAGTCGTACGATATGATTTGGACATTGATGGCAATGTTTTGTCTCAAGCCCCCCAAGATTTTATTTGGGGTTGGCTGAACGGCGATAAAGTTTCCGGCCGGCCGGTTGACTTGAAATTCAACTCCGAAGGCGCGCTTTATGTTTCCGATGATGCGACGGGAGTTATTTACAAGGTAAGTCCAAAATGAAGTTGCTAAATTTTTAGGATTTCTGCTATCATATTAAGTATGCAAAAGCATGGTCTAAACGACTCTGGCCCGGTAAAATTTCTACGTTTCGGCGTCTATCTGACGGCGCTTGTGCCACTTGTCATTTGGAAGGATTTTATTTCTCCTTTTCACTTTGGAAAAGTGCTGGTTTTTAGAAGTTTAGTTGAAATTCTGGCCGTCGCTTATGTAATTTTGATTTTAAAGAACAGGTCGTATCTGCCCCGCCGCGATAAAATATTTTGGGCCTTCTTTTTGTTTGTAGCGGCCTTTTCTTTGACAACTTTAACGAGCGTCTTACAATATTCAAGTTTTTGGGGTGGACTTGAAAGAATGGGCGGTCTTTGGACTTTCTGGCATTACTTTTTATTCTTTATTATTTTAACTTCGGTATTCAATAAAAAAGAACACTGGCAAAATCTTTTTAATCTATCTATTTTCGTAGGGGTATTGTCGGCTTTTTATGGGTTCGGCCAGAAAACAGACATAGAATTCTTTGTCGGTTCGGGCGGGCGCGAGAGGATATTCGGCACCGTCGGTAATCCGGCTTTATTCGCCGGCTATGAGCTGTTAATAGTATTTCTGTCGTTGGTGATGTATTTATCCAACCAGAGGTACAAAAAATATTATTTGGCCGCTTTCGGCATTACTTCCATCGCGGTTTTGATGACGGCTGTCAGAGGGTCGCTTTTAGGTTATGCCGTCGGACTTACGGTTTTCGCGTTTTTATGGATGAGATACAAAAAGTCGAATATTGGAAGAACCCTTTTTAAAACACTAGTTGCTTCAGTTCTATTATTTATTGCCTTCTCATTCTTGTTCGGCAATTCCTCATTTGTTAAAGAATCAAGATACCTAAGCAGGATCACCAGTCTGTCTTTCACTTCACCGACGGTCCAGACCCGTTTTTGGGCCTGGCAGGCGGGTCTTAGGGGCTGGCGTGAAAACCCTAAAACAATACTTTTAGGTTGGGGGCCGGAGAATTTTAATATCCCTTTTTCAAAAAACTTTAATCCAAAATTCTTTGCCGGCAGCGGTTCAGAAACACTCTTTGACCGGGCTCATAATATGTTCGTTGAAGTTCTCGTTACCATGGGTATTATTGGGCTTTTGGCCTATGTATACATATTTATTGCCATGTTCGCTTTTTTGCGAAAATTTTTAAAGAATAATGACCTTACTATTTATGGTATTGGCCTTATATCAGCAACTATCGCGTATATAATCCACAATTCCTTTATATTTGACACCTCGGCCAATTTCATCGTTTTCTTTACTGTCATGGGATTCGCGTCTTATTTGAATTTAAACCGTGAAAAAGAGGAAACGCGCGTTACTAATCCGATTGTGGCCAATAGGTCTCTGGTTAATGCAGTCGGAGTCATATTAGTGATTCTTGTATCAGTATTAATATATAAAACAAATATCTCGCCAGCCAAAGCTAATTACGCGACGACCAGAGCCATTGTCAGGAGTTGGACCGGCGATTTTAATGGCGCCTTTGCAAAATATCAAGAGGCCCTATCTTACGATGTGCCTGGCAAGTATGAGTACCGGCACCGCCTGGCCCAATATTTGGTCGGCGTGGGAGGCCCAAGTGTAAAGGAAGCGCAAGTGCGGGAGGCTTTCGAATATACGCTTGTCGAAGTTGAAAAAAATATTAAAGAAAATAAAATTGACTATTTGCCTTATCTTTATGCTTCGCGGCTGAATATTTTACTCGGTAAAGATGACCCTAAATCGCCTTATAATGATCAGGCCTTAAATTATTCTCTTAAAGCCCTTGAACTTTCCCCGACTTTTATAAGAACATATTATGAAATCGCCCAAGCATATATAAACAAGAAGGACTACAAAAAAGCAATAGAATATTTTCAGAAAGCCATTGATTTAAATCCCGAAACGGGGTTGTCCTATTGGTATTTAGGCGCGGCCAAATTTGAAAGTGGGGATATGTCCGGTCTTAAAGACATGGAAATAGCCTTAACCAAAGGCTATGGTCCAACCGAGCAAGAGTATTTGCGATTAGTAAATGTTTATCTTACTGACAAAGACTTTGCTAGGATCGCCGATATTTACGAAAAGATTGTCAGGATAAATCCAAATAATGCTCAACATTTTGCTTCGCTTGCCACAGCTTATGCAAATTTGGGCAGAATTGATGACGCGGTGGCGATGGCCCGCAGGGCGGTTCAAGTTGATCCGTCTTTTGAAGCTGATGCCAGAGCTTTTGTCAGAAGTCTGGGCAGGGAACTCTAAAGCAGACTCTCAATCCGGTCAACCATCTTATCGAGGGTGAAGGAAAATAATGCTTTTTGGTGAGCGCGGATGCCCATCTCGCGGGCCAGGCTATCATTAGAGAGAAAAAGATTGATTTTATCGGCAATCTGGCCGGGATTTTTCGGCGGGACGATGTAGCCGTTGATCGCGTCGTCTATCATTTCCGGTATGGCGCCGACTCCCGTAGCGACAATCGGCAGCTTCGCGGACATGGCCTCTAAAACGCTCCATGGGAAACCTTCTTTAACTGATGGCAAGACATAAATATCAAAAGCCGATAAAAATCGGGCCGCTCTGTCGCGACGTCCGATGAGGAATACTTTATCTTCGAGCCCCGATTCCCGAATTAAACTCTCCAATCTCGGTCGTTCCCGGCCCTCACCGATGATGCAAAAAATGACGTTCGCGTCTTTAATCAGCCGAGCAGATCTTATTAAATACTCCAAGCCCTTGGCCGGATAAAAGTTCGCAATCGTACCGATGATTTTAGGCGTGCTTTTGGACATATCAATCCCAGCCGCCCTTAGTATCTCCCGCACTGCGTCATCTTTGGGGAGAAGCTCCAGACGATATGGATCAATTCCGTTGTAAATTAAATTCAGCGTCTGGCGGGGCTTAATCTTGAGGGCCCGGGCCTGTTCCAGACCCCGCAGATTATTGACAATAATTACGTCCTTCCACTTTGCGCTTAAGCGCTCAAGAGATATCCAAAGGTTTTTCTTCCATCTTGGCCAAGGATCATTGAAGGTCCAGCCGCCGATTCGATAGATTACTTTCGGAGACATTTTTCTGCCAATTAATTTTGCGGCGAGAGCGCCGATAAAACCGGCTTTTGAACTCAAGAGAAACAATGTTTCCGGCTCTATTTTTTTGATGAGTTTTCTCAACTCTAGGACAGCTGAAATGTCCTGAAAAGGCGAGATGTCACGGCGTAACGAGTCTACGCGATAGCAAGGAATCGAGAGCGTGTTCAAACTGGAATAAAGAAAGCTCCCGCCCTCTCTTCCCGCCGCGGCGTGAATGTCATACCTGTCCTTAGGAAGCCTTGAAAGCAAATGAAGGAGAAACTGCTGGGCTCCGCCGGCTTCAGATTGGGTCGCAACAAACAAGATCCTTTTTTTAGGATCCCTTGGTCGGGCTCTTTCAAAGTTGATTTCAGCCAGCATTTATGGCACAATAATACCACGAAATGTCCAGAAAATCAAAGAAAATTCTAGTTTTTGCTTCAAACTATTTGCCTCACATCGGTGGCGCGGAACTGGCCCTTAACGAAATCGTAAAAAGAAACAGCGAGTTTCGGTTCGATATCATAACCACTAAATTAAACCGGACTCTTCCCGACTTTGAAAACAAAGGCAATATTCGGATATACCGTGTCGGCCGGGCGGCGGCCCTATCCAATTTTCTGCTTCCTAAATCATTATTCCCCGCCGCCGCGTTTATTAAGGCCCTTCTTCTAACCATAAAGACCGGACGGTATGACATTGTCTTCTCTCTGCAAGCTTCGCAGGGCGGCGGGGCGGCCTGGCTTTATAAATTATTTTTTCCAGGGACGCCATTCCTCTTAAATATCCAAGAGGGAAAAAACTTATCAGAGCAAGGCCGGCGGATCAATTTTTTTAGAAACCTCATTCTTAAAAAAGCCGATGTGATTATCGCCATCAGCAATTATCTAAAGGCCTACGCTCAAAAGATAAATCCGAAGGCCGACCTATTTGTCATTCCCAACGGTGTAGATTTAAAAAAATTCAAAATTCAGAGTTCTTCGCCAAAGGCGGATCCGCCTTTGCGGGAAAAGTTGAAGGTTGACGAGCACAAGACGATCATTACCGTTTCAAGGCTCGTTGAAAAAAACGGTCTGGTGGATTTGGTGGAAGCGATTAAGTATCTAGATGACTCGATTGGACTAATCGTCATCGGTCAGGGGCCGCTTGAAAAGACTCTAAAATTAAGGGTGAAAAACTTGAATCTGGAAAATAGAATTGAATTTGTGGGCGAGGTGGCCAATGAAAGATTGCCTGACTATCTAGCCGCGGCTGACATATTTGTCCGGCCGTCGTTATCCGAGGGCTTGGGCATCGCGTTTATAGAGGCCATGGCTATGGGCGTGCCCGTGATTGGAACTCCGGTCGGAGGGATTTTGGATTTAATTAAAAACCAAGAGACCGGCCTTTTGTGTGAAGTTGGCAATCCAAAAGATATTGCCGCTAAAATCCAGACCATATTAAATGACGATATTTTAAAACAAAGGCTGATTGCCAATGCTAAACAGCATGTGGCTAACAACTATGACTGGGATTTAATTGCTTCCCGATTCCGAGAATTATTCTATAAATATGGATCAATATAAAAAATTAAGCATCGTAGTCCCCATTTTCAATGAGAAAGACACTCTGCCCAAGGTTATTGAGGCCGTTGAGGCCGTTGATATAAACCTTGAAAAAGAGATTATAATTATTGATGACGGCTCTACGGACGGCACCAGAGATTTATTGAAGAAATATGAGAATAAATTCAATGTCTATTTTTTTGATCATAATCAAGGCAAAGGAGCCGCTATTCGGACCGGTTTTAAAAATGCGACCGGGGATATAATTATAATCCAAGACGCGGACTTGGAATATAACCCGGAAGAATATCCTTTCCTATTGAAACCGATTCTTGCCGGCGACGCTGATGTTGTCTTCGGTTCCAGGTTTGTAACCGTTCTCCCGCGGCGAGTCTTGTATTTCCATCACTATCTGGCCAATCGTTTCCTTACCTTCATGTCCAACTTATTTACGGGATTAAATCTCTCTGACATGGAAACGGGGTATAAAGTCTTTTCCCGCCAAGCAATTAAGGCGATACTTCCATGCCTAACCGCTTCCCGTTTTGGTATTGAGCCGGAACTGGTGGCCCAAGTGGCTAAGCGCCGTTTAAGGGTTTATGAAGTCGGGATCTCCTACCGGGGCCGGACTTATGAGCAGGGCAAAAAGATAAACTGGAAAGATGGAGCCGCGGCCATCTGGCATATTATCCATTATAATTTATTTGTTAGAAAATAAGTTATAGTGAAATTTCTAATTTCTAATTTCTAAACATGCGAAGGATTCTAATTACGACTGGAATTTTCCCTCCCGAAATCGGCGGTCCGGCGACGTACGCTCTATTGTTAGCGCGGCACTTGTCTAAGAATAATAAAGTTACGATTTTAACATTCGGGAAAAAAGATTATACCAGAGAAGGTTTTAATCTGGTTTATGTCTCACGTCGCTGGCCAAGAGGCCTTCGCCATTTAATTCTATTGGCTAAACTTTTCGTACTTGCGCCTCGCCACGATGTTATTTTTGCCTTGAATGCGGTTAGTGTGGGCTGGCCGTCTTCTATTGCCGCTCGGGCGTATAAGAAAAAATTTGTTGTAAAAATTGTCGGCGATTATGCCTGGGAAATGGCAATGAATCGGGGCCAAACCCAGCTGTTAATTGATGAGTTTCAGAACAGCCCCAAAACAGGCAAGATCGGACGCTTAGATCGCATTCAGCGCCGAATCTGCCGTGAGGCGGATACGGTTATCGTCCCATCTGGTTATTTGGCCCAAATTGTTCGCGGTTGGGGGGCAAAACCGGAAAAAATAAAAGTCATATATAACGGCGTTGATGTTCCAAACGTTATTGATAAACAAGAAGCAAAAAAGAAAATAGGCATATCCGGGAATATAATTTTATCAGTCGGGCGATTAGTTCCATGGAAAGGGTTCAAGATGTTGATTAAAATAATGCCCAAGTTATTTGAAATCAATCAGTTCTTTGCCTTGGTGATTGTCGGCGATGGTCCGGAAAAGAGTATTCTTGAATCAATGGTGAAAAATTTAGGATTGTCGCGGAAGGTCCATATCGTTGGCCGGAAAAACAAGGAACAGCTGGCCGATTATCTGGCCGCGGCGGATATTTTTGTCCTTAACACCGGCTATGAAGGCTTTTCTCATCAGATTCTGGAAGCCATGGGCGCCGGTTTGCCGGTCGTAACAACTGCCGTCGGCGGAAACAGAGAGGTGATTCATCAGGGTGAAAACGGATTCATGGTCAAATATAACGACGAGTTTAATCTTATCGAGACTATTAAAGCGATTTGGACTGTGCCGGAAATGCGGGAGAGGTTCATCGAAGAAGGCAAAAAAACTATTAGGAAATTCAGTTCTGAAAAAATGATAAGCGAAACGGTTCAAATTTTAACCTGACAAATGGCAAAGCTTTTAATGATAACAGGTCTGGGCAGCGCGAAGGACTTGGCCTCCGGAAAGAAAGGCGCGTTTTATAGTACTTTAGAGGAGTTCCATAAGTACTGGGATCGGATTGACATCATCGCTCCGCGGATAAAGAATCACGAATCGCGAACTATGAATTTATTCGGAAACGTTTTTGTCCATGTTTCTCCGTGGCCGCTTATTTTGCACCCGTTCTGGTTTTTAAAAAAGGGCGTCGAGATCTACAAAGAGCAGAAATTCGATCTGATGACCGTGCAGGAATTCCCGCCCTTTTATAACGGCATCGGGGCAAGATTATTGTGGCACAGGATAAAAGTGCCTTATATTTTGGAAATTATGCACATTCCCGGTTATCCCCGGGCAGCAAGTTTTAAGGAAAAATTTTATCGGGGTCTAATGAAAATTTTCGTAAAGTTTGATTCGGCAAAAGCCAAAACTGTAAGGGTCATTAACAAAAAGCAAACTCCAGATTTTTTGAAAAAGGCCGGCATATCGGAACGCAAACTATTTTATATCCCCGCCTTTTATATTGATTTGGAAGTTTTTAATAAGAAGAACGTCGAAAAAAAATATGATCTGGTTTTTGCAGCGCGTCTTGAAAAAAACAAAGGCATCACGAACCTTATTAAAGCGGTTGAGCTGGTTAAAAGACAAAAACCGGCCGTTACTTTATTGGTGATTGGCGGAGGCCCCTTGAAGCAGCGGTTGCAAGAATATATTTACAAAAATGGCCTTTCGGAAAACATTATCTTTTCGGGTTGGCTCGAGACGGCCCAGGATGTCTCTTTGGCATACAATCGTGCCGGGATATTCGTCAGCCCTTCCTTAAACGAGGGCGGCCCGAGAGTGGCGCTTGAAGCCATGGCCTGTGGCCTGCCGATTATTACGACCGAAGTGGGTTTGATGCCCGATATCATTAAAGACGGAGAGAACGGGCTTTTCACGGGTTGGCTGCCGGAAGAAATAGCGGAAAAGATAATTTTACTGATGAATAATGGGGAATTGCAGAATAAGTTTTCCGTCGCGGGTATGGAATTAGTCCGGCAATTTGAGAAAAGAGCGGCCATTAAAAACTATGCGGAAAAATTAAAATTATTCATATGAGCAATCTTCTGATAATTACCCAGAAAGTTGATATTAACGACGACCTATTGGGTTTTTTTGGCGATTGGATAAAAGAGTTTGCGAAAAACTTTGAACAGGTTTTTGTTATCACTTTAGCGAAAGGCGCTTACGATTTGCCCGATAATGTTGAAGTCTTATCTCTGGGCAAAGAAACGGGTGTTTCCAAAATAGTTCAAGCCGTGAAGTTTTTCTGGTTCTTATTCAAATACGTTCCTCGGTGCGACGGAATTTTTGCCCATATGTCGCCGATATTTGCTGTAACGGCCTGGCCGGCAGCGGCGTTATTTCGGGAAAGGATAGTCCTATGGTATCTTCATCGGTCGGTTACTTGGCGTCTTAAATTGGCCGAAAAATTGGTTTATAAAATAGCAACTGCTAGTCGCGAGAGCGTGATGCTTAGAAGTTCTAAAATAATTGAAGTCGGCCACGGAATTAATGCTGGACTATTCAAGGCAAAAAGGAATTGGTCTAAAGATTCAACCAGCATCATTTCCGTAGGCAGAATATCCCCAATAAAGGGATTAGAGACGCTTATTCAGGCGATAAGGGCCGTCTCGGACTCAAATCAGAACATTAAGCTTCAAATCGTGGGTAAACCGATAATGCCCAGAGATGGTAATTACTTTTCGCAGTTAAAGAGCTTGGTTTCCGGTCTGGGCTTAAGCCGGTTCGTTGAATTTAGGGGTTTTGTTCCGTATAAGAATATCGCCGATGTTTATCGGGAAGCCGACATATCGGTCAACCTGACGCCCAAAGGCGGCATAGATAAAGTTGTTCTCGAATCAATGGCCGCCGGTTGTCTGACTTTGACGTCTAATCCGGTGATGGCAAAATATTACGGCCACAATACTTCTCAATTGATTTTTAATCATGGCGACGTTAAAGATTTGAAAAATAAATTAGAACATTTAATAACTTTACCATCTTTGGAGAAAGGTAATTTGAGCAGATATTTAGTTGAATCAGTCCGGAATCATCATTCCCTCGCAAATTGCATTAATCGGATCTCCTCTCTATTTTAATGAATATTCTTGTTACGGGTTTTGCTTTTGTCCGCAAAAACATTCTGGAGGTTTTTGACCATTATCCTGGTTCAGAAAAAATATTTTTCCTCTTACCCCAAAAATGGGAAATTAAGGGCGGTAAATACGTGTATAAACCCCCCGTAGCCGATAACATTTATACAGCCAGATCATTTTTTAGCCACTCACAATATCCTTTAATCGGCGGTTTATTAAAAGGATGGACGCCTTTTTTACCTTGTTTTTTAATTGCCAGAAGAAGTCTTGAGATCAATCTCCTTTATAGCGCCATGGAGCCAGCTTTATTGTCAACTCTCTACGAGGGGATTTGGGCCAAGCTCTTTGGCCTCAAACATGTCATTTTTACCTGGGAGAATATTCATTACCGATCCAAGTTTCGAGGCATTAATCTTTGGTTAAAGGAGTTGTTAATTAGACTGAACCTTTTTTTTTCCGATGCAATCGTTTGCGGCAACCCCAAAGCGGCAGAAATTATTGCCAATTACACAACAAAGCCCCAGCCAGTGATACCCATCAGCGGCATTAATCACAAATTTTTTTGCAAGGTCGAGGGCATAAGGACATTTCGAAGCCATAATTTCGAAAATAAAATCGTTTATGCTTTTGTCGGCTCAATCAGTTATAGAAAGGGAATTCATCTGATAATTGAGGCCTTCAGAAACGTACATCGGCAAATTCCAAATGCCATGTTAGTTATTGCCGGTACGGGTGAATATGAAAAAGAAATCGAAAATCATATTAGCCAAAGCGGATTGGCTGAAGCGATAATTCGCTTGCCGTGGATCAGCCACAATGAAATACAGTCGCTTTTATCAGCGGTTGATGTTTTTATCTATCCGAGCATATCTTACAAAGGCTGGGAGGAACAGATGGGTTATTCGGCCATGGAAGCATCTCTCTTGGAATTACCGGTTATTGCGTCTGATTCCGGTAATCTAAGCGAAATTGTAAAAGATGGGGAAACAGGCATTCTGGTCGCGGCTGGCAATGCCGAAATGCTCGAACGAGCAATGATCGAGCTAGGTTTAAATCCAGAATTGAGGCGCAAGTTAGGGCAGAAAGGCCGGCAGTTCATCATTGATAATTTTAGCCATGAAGTCGTGGCAAAAAAATACGAAAGATTATTTAAAATTTTCAAATAAAACTTTCATCGCGAAGCTCTTTCCAGTATGGCGAGTTTTTATCTCCTATTAAATGAGTCAAAGGCGGACTAAAATATCTTCCTGACTCGCTCAAAAAAGCCGCCCACCAGGAAAAAGTTGAACCGCAGCCAAGCAGGATTTTAGATCGAGACAACATCCAGAAATCGAAAACGAAATCGGGTATTTTTGAACTGGGATTTTTAATATTTAAAATTTTAAATTCGGAAAAGGCTTTCCTTGTCTCTGAATCATCGGTGCTGATGTAAATATTATCGTTAGGATAATATTTACGAATATGCTCGACGTATATTTCTATGGGCATAGCCAGACCTCTCTTTACAAAGTCGGTTCTGCGTATATGAACTCCTATCCAAGGTTTGTATTTAAACAGCTCATCTTCTAATGGTCTTGAAATTTCACTTTTAAAGG